>JAABUN010001662.1_pt1 | contig 46627 bp, 51 predicted proteins | sample 5559311 | NCBI WGS metagenome assembly JAABUN01 (sample SAMN10711877, study PRJNA513370) | rock metagenome | isolation source: Antarctica rocks | place: Antarctica: Victoria Land, Siegfried Peak sud
ACCCAGCAGGTGCCCTTCCCGTGCGGCATGCATCCCGTCCCAGAAACCCGATTCTTGCCCCTGGCCAGGGCATCTGCTGCTTCCGACACACCCAAAGATCAGGTACTACTCGCGGATCTGGGTCAGTTCGACACTTGAGATCTGGATCGTGTTCTTGTTCGGGTCGGCCCACGTCGTGATCACCAGTGTGCCGCCCTTGCGGACGGTCCGAAGCGCCTCGTTCACGAGGTCACCTCGAATCAGGTCAACAGTGATGATCGTCTTGTCCGCACCGACCCCGTCGGTAAGCCTCATGACGACGTCGAGGGCTTCCTGCGAGGACGCTGCGGAGTGCGAGGCGCCCAGGCGCTTCGCCATGTCCCGCTTGTTCTCGAGGGGGTCCACCGCGACGACGTTCTTTGCGCCGGCGTAGGCCGCGCCCTGAACGGCGTTGATGCCGATCCCACCAATTCCGAAGTGGATTATACATGTCCCTGCCACCACGCAGTGGCTCACTCGTGGCTTGTTGAGGCCCGCCAGGGCCGGTCTTCGGGGGGCTGAGCGAGGCTGCCTGGCTTGGATCGTGGCCCCTTGACGCCTGGCGGCTTGATCGCTTTGGGTTGCGGGTTGGCCACCAGCTGCCGGTAGGTCAGCGGTGGCGCGCCGGCGGCGTACTGCAGCAGCCGGTAGAACAGCAGCCCGCGAGCGCGGGAGTGGCGCCGGTTGAACCGATAGCAGAACTCTTCCAGGTGAGGCCTGCAGGTGACCGACCTCGACGCGTCCTGGTGGGTGCCCAACATCCACCGCTTGAACAACGAGGCCACCCGGTGCACGGCGGGTAGCAGCTCGTGAGCCTCGTGTCCGGACCCGGAGACCGGGTGCGGCTCATGGGCCAACCAGTCCCGACACGCCCTCGGGTAGCCGGACCAACCGTAGGTCACGACGGTAGATCCGGGCTCCACCGTGGTGATCAGGAACTCGCGCAAGGTCTTGGCCTCCGCGTTCGGGATGATGCTCATCCGGACCCGGCCGTAGCCACGCGGCTCGCGCAGCTCGACCGCGATCACCACCAGCGTCTTGCCCAGCGCACCGCGCCCACGCACCCCGGGGCGCTCTTCGCCGAGGAAGGTCTCATCGACCTCCACCCGCCCGGTGAGGACCTCCCGGCCGGGCCGCACCATCGCGGTCCGGTAGCGGTGCAGCATCGTCCACGCCGTCTGGTAGGAGCCGAGCCCCAGCAGCTTCTGCATCGTCAACGCCGAAACGCCACCCGGATCGGCGGTCATGTACCAGCCTGCCGCGAACCACACCGTCAGCGGCGTGCGGATGTCCTGAAAGCTCGTTCCCGCGGTACGCGAGACCCTTGCAACACCCACCGCAGCGCCACACCCGCCCCGTCGTCACGGCCGTCGCCGCACATCCGCACCCCGGACACACCGGCCCCGCCGGCCAGCGCAGCCAGTCCAGATAGTCCATGCACGCCTCGTCGTCGCACGCCTCGTCGTCGGGGAACCACGCCCCTCAGCTCGGCGTACGAGCCCGGATAGTGAAGACCACGCGACGGCACGACATGATCTTACCTGAGGTGGCAGTCAAACGGATAACCCACTTCCGAAGATGGCGATCGTGTCGCCGGGCTCGACGTCCGCTGCGTAGACGGCGGATCCCCATCCGGTAGGAACACCGCAGGCGACGATGGCCGCGCGATCCAGCGGGATGTCGGTAGCGATCTTGATCAGTGAGTACTCCGAGACCGTGGCGTACTGCGAGAAGGTCGCCACCGTGCCGAGAGCACCGTAGTCGTCGCCGTGGCGATGGAACACGAAGCGGCCGCCGGGCAGGCAGCCTTCCTGGATCGACGCGCCGAGGTCGCAGAGGTTCGAGTGCCCGGTCGCGCACCAGCGGCAGCGACCACAAGCGGGGATGAAGGACGAGACGACCGGGTCACCGGGCGTGACGCGGGTGACACCCGGTTCGACCTCCTCGACGGATCCGGCACCCTCATGACCGCCGATGATGGGAAAGCCCGGGCGGACGTCGCCGTGCCGCATGTGCTCGTCCGAGTGGCACAGACCCGAGGCCACCACCGGACCAGCACCTCGTTCGGTCCGGGCCTGTCAAGGTCCAGCTCCGTCACGTCCCAGGGCTGGTTCACCCCGTGGAGCACCGCTGCTCTGGTCTTCACCCAAACCTCCGTAGACAGATGATGCTTGGAATGTGTAACCCTCGAGACCTTGCGCAATGGGGGACGTCGGGCTGGTGGCCAGACACGCTCACTGCCATCCGCCGGGAGATGCCCGCCGCGGCAGGAGCCGACCCGGGTCCGTCACCTGGCGGCCGGAGTCGACCCGGTGTGCACTGCTTCCTGCTCGGCCAACTGCGGCGGTGACAACTCCACGCCGGGCGGCGAGGTCGTAGCCGACCGACCGATCCGCCGCCGCAACGCGCGCAGGGGGTTGAACCCCTGTGCGGACGTCAACGCCACCGCGGTGATCAGCAAGGCGCCATTGAAGATCTGCGGCGACCAGGAGGGCGCCCCCACCACGAGAAGGCCGACATCACCGGTGCCGAGCAGCAGGACGGCGACGACGGCGCCCCATGGGTTGAACCTCCCGTGCCGGAACTGCGTCGCGCCCAGGAAGGCCGCGGCGAACGCCGGCAGCAGGTAGCTCAGCCCAATGGTCGGATCACCGGCGCCGAGGGAGCCGGTCACGGCGATCCCGGCCAGCCCGGCCAGCCCGGACGACATCAACAGCGTGATGCCGCGCAACCGGTTCACACGGATACCTCCGAGCCGCGCCACCTCGAGCTCGTAGCCGGTCGCGTACACGTGCCGACCGAACGCCGTCCGCTCGAGCAGGTACCCGAGGATCAGCATGGCGACGATCATGAAGCCGACCGGCATCGTCAGGCCAAGCACGTTCTTGACGCCCAGCCACTGGCTGAACGAACCGTTGACATTCTTGACGATGGTGTTGGCACCGGACAGGGCGACGACGACGGCCGTCGCGATGCTGCTGGTGGCAAGCGTCCCGATGAACGAGTCCACCCGCATCACCAGCACCACGACGATGTTGATCACACCGACGAGCATCCCGGCCAACAGGCCCACGAGCACGGCCAGCACCGGGTTGGCACTGACGTTCGCCAAGAACCAGGCCGAGGTGATGCCCGCGAGTCCGGCGACCGACCCGATGGAGAGGTCGTAGAGGCCCGCACACAGCGGCATGAGCAGGCCCAGAGCGATGAGGCCGGTGACCGCGTACTCGTTCAGGACCTGCTTGACCGTGTCAGGGCGCGCGAAGACGTCCGGGCTGATGATCGAGAAGATGAGGATCAGGACGACCCACATGTAGAGGGCGCCGACGTTTCGCGGAGCAAGCGCCGCGGCCGTCCGTCGCAGAGAAGCCTGCATCCCTAGACTCCCGACGAAGAAGATGATGTCGCGTCGGCGACCTGGTTCATGGCCGTGAGGATCGTCTTCTCAGTGATCTCGTCACGACCGCGAACCAGCTCGTGGCTGACCCGACCGCCGTTGAGGATCAGGACGCGGTCGGCGACCACGACCGTGTCCTCCATGTCGGAGGTCGTGATGAGGAGAGATCGCCCCTCTGCGACCAGGGCTCGCAGCTCGCTGAGGATCTTCTGGGCGGCACCGATGTCGACACCGGCGGTCGGCTCATCGATCAGCATGATCAACGGATCGGTCTCCAGCCACTTCCCCAGGATGACCTTCTGCTTGTTGCCACCGCTGAGGTTGCGGGTGCTGTACTCGGCGTCATCGGGCCGGATCTCCAGCCGTCTGGTCCAGGCGTGAGCACTGGACCGTTCGGACTTCCTTCGCACACTGCGCAGCGGGCCGCGGTGCCTGTCGAGTGAGACCAGGGACAGGTTCTCCCGCATCGTGAAGTCTAAGATGATGCTTCCGGACATGCGGTTGCCGGGAACGAGGGCCACCCGGTGCGAACGGCAGGTGTGGGGGCGCAGACCCGCCACCTCGGCACCGTCGACCCTCATCGCTGCGGCCTGGGACGGGACGGCGCCGGCAAGTGCATAGGCGAGCTGCTCTCGACCGGAGCCCGACAGCCCCATCACGCAGACGCACTCGCCTGGGAGAAGGTCGAGGTCGACCCCGCGCAACAAGTCCGAACGCAGGCCTCGCACGGACATGCGGGGTGCTCGGCGCCGTTCGTCCGCGACCTCGCCGGCGCTGTCGGCCAAGAGGTTCGGCGTGTATTCGGCGGCTGAGAGGGCGTCTCCGAGCATCGAGGTGACCAGTTGGTCATGGGTGACGTCCGCATCCTCGAACGTACCGACACAGCTTCCGTTGCGAAGGACCGAGATGCTCGAGCTCAGGGCGAGGACGTCTCGCAGGTTGTGCGACACGTAGATGACGCCGATACCGGAGCCGCACAGCGATCTGACCACGTCGAAGAGGTGGCCGACCTCTGGTCCTTCAAGGGCTGTCGTCGGCTCGTCCAAGACGAGGAACCGCGTCGGATCCTCCTCCTCGGCACCGGTCTCCACGGCACGCGCGATCGACACCAGGCTGCGTTGCACGGCGGAGAGACGGTTCACCGGAACGTCCAGCGGCACGTCGCTCCCGAACGTGTCCAACACCCCGCTGAGCCGCCGCGCCTGCCGCTTCCAGTCGATAGCGCCCGCGCCGCCGGTGGAGTAGGTACCGCCGACGCCCATGTTCTCGAGCGCAGTGAATTCGGGGATCAGACCCAGGTCCTGATGGACGAAGCGGAGACCGAGACGGTGGATCGTCGAGGGGTCGGCGCCGGTCAACGACGACCCGTCGAGCACGACCGTTCCGGCGCTCGGCGTGTGATAGCCGGCGAGAATCTTGATGAGCGTCGATTTGCCGGATCCGTTGTGACCGATGAGCCCGTGCACGCGCCCCGGCTCGAACGTGAGCGACACGTTCTCCAAGACCCATTTTCCATCGAACTGGATGCCGAGATCGTCGACAGCGAGAGCCATGTGCCTCCTTCACGTCCAGCCCGTGGCAACGTGTTGCGACGAGGTCTCGGCGAGAGACCCTCGATGACCGCCGGGAACCACCCATCTTTGGTCTTGGAGCTACCCGACCTGCCACGCCGTCTTGAAGATCTTCTGGTAGTCGGCCACGAGTGGGAAGTAGGGCTCGCCCTTGGAGTCGATGAGGTTGTCCTTCGTGATGATCATGCGGGGGAGCTCGACCGACTTGGCCGCCGTGAGGTCCAGGCCCATCGCGGCGCTCGCGATGATCCCGACCTCGGTCCACAAGATCTCGGGCCACGGGTTGGCAGCGATCGCGACGAGGTTCTGACCTGCCTTCATGTACTCGGCCTGCGTCGACTGGATGTCGATCGTCACGATCTTGACCTTGTCCGCGAGTCCGGCGCGCTGCAACGCCGCGGGCACACCGTCAGTCTCGTTGGCGAAGTCGAAGAAGAGGTAGTTCACGTCAGGATGCGCCCGCAGGTACGAGACGACCTTGGAAGGAAGGTTGGGGCCGAGGTCCGAGATGGGGAAGCTGAAGGTGTCCACCGAGCAGGACGTGCAGGAGCTCGACCCGACGGCCTCGGTGAGCGGCGTGTGGGCCTCCCCGTACACGGGCGTGGCCGGAGTGCTCACGATCGCGAGGTGAACGTCACGTCCCCCGGAATCAGCGAGGATGTAGTCGGCCATCTGCTGGCCGTTGGCAGCCGTCTCCTTGTCGCCGTAGACGATCGCGGTCAGGCCGGGGAGCGTCGACGCGGGCACGACCTGCAGCACCACGGGAACGCCCAGGTCGCCCAGCTGCTTCAGCTGCTTGGCGAAGACGTCCGGCGAGATTCCGCCTGATCCGATCACGCCGGCGGGCTTGTCGCGCACGGCCTGGTCGTAAGCAGCCGCCACCGACTGCGGCGTCGTGCCCGAGTTGATCGCCTTCAGGTTCCAGCCCAGGGCGTCGGTGGCCTGCTTGAGGATCGGGATGTACTCCTGGCAGGCAGGAACCCCGCAGGCGATGAAGTCGATCGTCTTCCCGACCGGCGGCTTCGAGGGGAGCGCCGGGACGTTGAGGGTGGTCGGTCGGACCAGGAGCTTCTGCACCGCCTCCTTGGCTGAGCCAACGGCAGCCGCGTCCGACGACCCGCTCGCGCTCTCCCTGGTACCGCTCGGCGTGGCCCCGCTGCCGCTGGAGGCTGTGCCAGAGGAACCGCACGCCGCCACCGACAGTGCGAGGAGCGCGCAGACCGCTGTGAGACAACGACCCTTGACCATGTGCAGTCCACTTCTCGCTCGTCGGGCGGTCACTGGTGGCTCCTCTGCTCGGGGTGGGCGGCTCGAACGCGGGGTGTGGGGAGGCCGAGCAGATGAGACTCAGGTGACCGGTCAAATATTGGGCCACAAGCGTGCCGTGTCAAGCAACTACTCCGGACACCTGCTCCAGGCATGATGGCGCCTGGGAGAGGTGCGCGTCGGCCAGGACGGGCCCGAAACGGGCCGTTCCTCGGCAGAGCCGTGGCTCAGGTGCCGTCCGGCTCCGCAGGCAGCATGCCGCCGCGGTCCTGGAACACGACGTCGAAGTGGCGGCCGCGCTGGTCGGCCTGCCGCTCGAGGTCCGCAGGCGGGTCCGCCGCCGCGGTCGGCCGCACCGCGGAGCGCAGCGCCGCCGCGACGTCCTCCACATGCCGTCGGGGCACGACGGCGACCCCTTCCGCGTCCGCGACGACGACGTCGCCGGCCTCGACGATGACCCCTCCGCAGCACACCGGCACGTTGAGCTCGCCCGGCTCGCGCTTCCCGGGCGAGAAGATCACCTCTCTCCGGCCGAACACCGGGAACCCCATCGCTCGCAGCTCGTCCACGTCGCGCCACCCACCGTCGATGACCACGCCGGCGAGTCCCCGCCGGATGGGCACGACCAGGGAGGCAGCACCCGACCCGCAGCCGTCCGCGTAGCCCTGCCAGTCCACGACCAGGACGTCGCCGGGTTGCACCCGGGCGAGCGCCCCGTGCACAGCGAGATTGTCGCCCGGATGCGCCTTCACCGTCAGCGCCACCCCGACGAGGCGCGGGACCGGCTGGTATAGCGACCGGATCCGGGAGCACATCGTGTACAGCCGCCCCACCGCGTCACTGACGTCGGACACCGGGTGACTCCGGAAGGCGTCGAGCAGTCGGGGGTCGGGTCGCGCCGGGGACGCCCCGATGCGCGGGGGCACCACGGGCACGTGGCGGTACGAAGCGTCGGCTCCTGGTGCACCTGTCACGTCGTCACCGGCTCCTCCCCGCCGAGGGCGGCGGTCGACGGCAGCGCATGAGGTCGAGCGCGAACTCGACGTACTGCGCGGCCACCTGCTCGGGTGCGGCCTCGCCGCTCGGTTCGTACCACTGCGGCAGGGCCGTGCACATCGTCACCACGGCGCGACTGGCCTCGTGCGGCCGCGCCGTGGCGAAGTTGCCCTCGCGGGAGGCCTGCTCGACCTCCTCGTCGACCATCCGCTGTTGCGCGCGTCGCGCGGCGGCGACTCTCCCGCGTTGGCGGGGGCCAGGCTGCGCATCTCACTGGCCCGACGAAGCCCAGCTCACGCCGGTGCGTGTGGTAGAGCGCGAGGCACTCCACCAGCAGGGCGAAACGCTCTACGGCGTCGCGGCCCTCCGCCGGCGCGGCGCGGCTGCGAGCGAGCAGGTCCTCCATGGTCAGGTCCAGCACCGCCACCAGCATCTCCTGCTTGCTCGCGTAGTGGTGGTAGACGCCCGGGACCGACAGCCCGGCTCGACGCGCCACCTCCCGCACCGTCGCCCCGTGGTAGCCGAATTCGAGGAAGGCCGACAGCGCGCCCTGGAGGCTCGGGTCCAGCCGCAGGGGTTCACAGTACCGCCAGGCACCGGTTGCGGCACCGGCGTCAGACGTGGCACCGAGGCCGTCCGACACCGGCTCCTCCTTCGCGGCACACGTCCGGTGGCCTCGTCGTGGCCGCACAGTACGCACCACAGCCCGAGCGGCGGCCCTCACGAACGGACGCCGCCTGTTGACAGCGGGCGGTGCGGACGTCATTCTCCCTCAGATGAACCGAGCGATCGATCGGTCGGCGGACTGTCCGCCCCGAATGCGGGGCGGGCGGCCGGGCACGTCACCCCAACCCATCTGAGGGAGACCCGGGAGCAGGTACGTCGACGAAGGAACCCAGCCCGGACCGACGTCCTCGCCCCCCCGGCCTGGACCTGGGCGCCCTCACCGCCCACCTCCGCGCGAGCGACCAGGCCTGCTTCGCGGCCCATGTCGTGGGCCGTCTCGAGGACGTGGCCGAGAGGAGGGCGTCTCAGCACCCAGCGGTTCTGGCGGTCAGGGGCCCCGCGAAAGGACCGGACGCCCTGCGGCTGGTCGACGTGCCCGACCCCACCGAGGACGGCAAGCAGGTGATGCTGGACGTCCACGCTCTCGGCATCAACTACCCCGACCTGCTCATGACGCGGGGCAGCTATCAGGTCAAGCCGCCGCTCCCGTTCGTCCCGGGAAGCGAAGTGGCAGGTGTGGTCCGCTGGGCGCCGGCGGGATCAGCCTGGAACCCGGGCGACCGGGTCGCCGCGTTCGTGTGGTCCGGCGGCTACGCCGAGCGGGTGCAGGCACCGAGCAACGCCGTGCTGCGCCTGCCCGACGGCATCGACTTCCGCACCGGCGCCGCCACGATCCACAACTACCACACGGTGCACTTCGGGCTGTCGCGCCGGGGACGGCTGTCCCCGGGGAGACGCTGCTCGTCCTGGGTGCCGGCGGCGGGATCGGCTCGGCGGCGGTCCAGGTCGGGAAGGGACTCGGAGCCCGCGTGCTCGGAGGTGTCGGCTCGCAAGCACAGGTGGACGCCGCGCGCGACGCCGGGGCGGACGACGTCCTCGTCCTGTCCCAAGGGTTCTCGGCCCGTGTCCGGGAGCTGACGGGCGGTCGGGGTGTCGACGTCGTCCTCGACCCCCTCGGCGACTGGCTCTTCGGGGAGGCACTGCGGACGCTCGCACCGGACGGCCGGATCCTCGTCGTGGGCTTCGCGGCGGGCAAGATCCCGGAGGTGAAGGTCAACCGGCTGCTGCTGAAGAACGTCAGCGCTGCCGGGGTCGCCCGGGGCGCTTTCCTCGACATCGACCAGGACCTGATGGCGCACGCGGGCCGCGAGATCGCGGCGATGCACACCGCCGGGCTGCTGCGCCCGCTGATGTCGGCGAGCTTCGACTTCGAGCACATCCCCGAGGCGCTGCACCAGCTCAGTCGCGGGAGATCCGCGGGAAGGCCGTCGTCGACCTCTCCCGGTCCTGAGCCCGCCCGGCCGGTTCAGCCGCGGCCCCGGCCGGTAGCGCGGGGGTCAGGCGCCGACGTAGACTGGGGGACGCTTCTCCCGGAACGCCATGAGGGCCTCGGCCATGTCACGGGTACGGGTCGCGAGCACCTGGTTGCGGTTCTCCAGCTCGAGAGCCGCTGCCAGGGACGGCGCATCCACGTTGACCCCGAGCACCTGCTTGGTCAGGCCCACACCGAACGGCGTGTGGGCGGCGATCTGCTCGGCGACGGCGAAGGCCTCGTCGAGAAGGTCAGCCGCGGGAACCACGCGATTGACCAGACCCATCCCGGCGGCTTCCTCGGCACCCACGAAGCGACCCGTCAGGACGATCTCGGAGGCGCGGCCGAGACCCACGACCCGCGGGAGGAACCATGACGTGCCGCAGTCGCCCCCGGTCAGGCCGATCCGGACGAACGCCGCGTTGAAGCGGGCCTCCGGGGCGGCCAGGCGGATGTCCGCGGCCAGAGCCAGGGAGAAGCCCGCACCTGCCGCGGCGCCGTTGACCGCGGCGATGACGGGCTTGCGGAGCCGGTGGAAGCCGGCGACCGCGTCGGCCCACGACTCCTGGCCCGCCATCATCTCCACGGCCGGCATACCAGGCAGCGTGGCGGCTTCCGCCAGATCGAGGCCGGCGCAGAAGCCACGGCCGGCACCGGTCAGGACCAGCACGCGGACGTCGTCGTCGGCGGCGACGTCCGCGCACAGTGCCCGGAACTCGTCGAACATCTCGAAGGTGATGGCGTTCAGGCGCGCGGGCCGGTTGAGCGTCACGAGGGCGACGCCGCCTGCGCGGCGCTGCAGGGTCAGGGTCCGGTAGTCGGGCACGGTGTGCCTCCAGTGGTCAGCGCCCGCGGGCGAGGGTCCGGTGCGCGCAGCGACGACCCGGTCAGGGCGCGCCGACAAGGATGCGTGCCGGGTTGGTCACCATGATCTGATGAATCGTGTCCTCCGACACGCCTCGCTGCCGCACCTCCGGCAGCACCCGGTCGGAGAGGGTGCGGTGGTTCCAGTTCGGCATGATGCGCGACCTCACGGACGGCTCCATGTTCACGCTGAAGAACGAGGCATCGTGCGACAGCGTCAGCCGGTCCGCGTAGCCGAGCTCGCACAGCCGTACGACGGTGTCGATCCGGTCCTCCTCCTTCGCCATGATGTCCATGCCGAACCTGTCGAGGCCGATGGGGGAGCCGTTGTCCATGAGCTGCCGCAGGTAGTCGATGTCCGTGGTGTCGCCGCAGTGGCCGATGACCACGTGCTCGAGGTCGACGCCCCGCTGGCGAAAGGCCTCCTGCTGCTCCAGCCCGCCCCGGTGCTCGGCGTTCGAGTGGGTGCTGATGGGCACCCCGGTCTGCAGGTGCGCCTCGGCCGCGGCGTCGAAGACGCGCCCGATGTCCGGGGTGATGCCCCACCTGTCGGTGACCACCTTGATCAAGGCCGCCTTCACACCGGTGCCGCTGATGCCCTCGCGGATGTCGCGCACGAACATGTCGACCAGCGGTTCGGGCACGTCGGCGTACAGACCCGGGCCGTGGTTGTGGAAGAAGGCAGGCAGGTCCTTCTGGGTGTAGTAGCCGGTAGCCACCACGATGTTGACCGGCGACTCCGACGCGACCCGCTGGATGCGCTCGATGGAGCGCCCGAGCCCCATCACGGTCAGGTCGACGAAGGTGGAGACCCCCCGGTCGGCCAGCGCCTGCAGCCCCGAGAGCGCGGTGCTGTGCATCGCCTCCTCGTCCCACTCCGGGCTCGGGTAGTTGTGCTCGAGCTCCGGGTTCTTCACGAAGATGTGCTCGTGCATCAGCGTCCAGCCGAGATCGTCGGCCTCGACCGGACCCCGCACTGTCTCGACGTTGGCCATGCACTACCCCTTCCAGACGGCGGAGCCGTCGGTCGTGGGGACGACGCGGTTGCTCCTGCGTCGAGCCCGAGGTCACTGCCGCTCGGCCGGCAGGCTGTGCCGCAGACCGGGTCCGCGCAGTGTTCCAGGAGCGATGCCCCGGAGACTGCCGTCCCGGGGGGACGGCGTCAAGCAGAACGTCGGACCAAAGACCGGCAGGCCCTCAGTACATGGTGATGCCGGAGCTCACGTTGAGGTCCTCCCCCGTGGTCGCTCCGGACTCGTCCGAGGCCAGGAAGACGACCGCTGCGGCGACCTGGTCGGCGTCGACCAGGCGGTGCAGCGGTGACCCCTGCAGGTACTGCTCGCGGAGCGCCTCGACCGGACGGCCGGACACGCGGGCCTGCTCGGACATGACCCCGTCCAGCCGAGGCCCGGCGACGGGGCCCGGCGACACCAGGTTGACCCGGATGCCGAACGGACCGGCCTCGACCGCGAGGGTCCTCGTCAGCCCGACCAGGGCCATCTTGCTCGAGGTGTAGGCGGTGCGGTTGACCAGCGGTCGCTTGCCGCTCATCGAGCCCATCACGACGATGTTGCCGGCGCTGCGCTGCACCATCGCGGGCAGGACCGCGCGGCAGGACAGGAAGACTCCCCGCACGTTGACGGCCTGCGTCTCGTCCCAGTCCTCTGGGGCCAGCTCCCAGAGTGGCGCCGTCGGTCCCCCGACGCCACTGTTGGCCACGAGCACGTCGACCCGGCCGAACTCCTGCTCCACCCGCGCCGCCATCGCGGTCGTGCCGGCGACGTCACGGACGTCGGTCGGCACCACGAGGGCCCGCGCGCCGAAGGTGCTGCGCAACTCGTCGGCGACCTCCTCGAGGGCGTCGGCCGACCGCCCGGCGAGGGCGAGCAGCGCGCCCTCCCGGCCACAGCGCAGTGCCGTGGCTCGGCCGATGCCCTTGCCCGCTCCGGTGACGAGAACCACTAGGTCCTGCAGCGACATGGTGTCGCCCCCTAACTGTTGTAGGCGAGGTAGACGACCTCGGCCACGAGCGCGGGGCGCTCCTGGTCGCGGACGTGCAGCTCGACGCCAACCTTGTACTGCAGGCCCCCGTCGGTGCGGGTACGGACCTCGAGCAGGCGTCCCGTCATGCGCACCTTCGACCCGACGGGCACCGGGCTGGTGAAGCGGGCCCGGTCGACGCCGTAGTTGGTGCCGCGGACCAGGTCGGTGATGCAGAGCAGGTCTTCGAGCAGGCGCGGCACGAGGGACAGGGTGAGATAGCCGTGCGCGATCGTCGTCCCGAAGGGACCCTCCGCCGCCCGCTGCGGGTCGACATGGATCCACTGGTGGTCCTCGGTCGCGTCCGCGAACCGGTCGACCCGCGACTGGTCGACCAGGACCCAGCCGCTTGTCCCCAGCGCCGTCTCCCTCAACGAGCGCAGCTCGTCGAAGGTCACCTTGAGTCCGGTCACGTCACCCTCCTCGGGTCCGGGCGGACCCCTCCTCGGCACTGGCCGTGGTGCCCGTCATGGCGCCAGCGCAAAGCGGGGCAGGGACAGACCCGAGTCCTGCTCGATCTGCAGAACGACCGGGTGCTCGATCCTCAGGTCCTGGGAGGGGCTGAGGATGTTGGTGATGAGCCGGGCGCCCTCGTCGAGCTCGACCACGGCGACGTTGTAGGGCACCCGCTCGGCGAAGGCCGGGTGGGAGGCCTGGTGGTAGACGACCCAGCTGATGATCCTGCCCCGCCCGCTCGACGCCTCCCACGCCACGTCGTCCGACAGGCAGCGGGGGCACTCCTCGCGCGCGGGCAGCCAGGCGTTGCTGCAGGCGCGGCAGCGCTGGTGGCGCAGCTCACCCTCCTCCAGGCCCTTCCAGTACGGCTCGGTGAGCGGCGTCACGGTCGGCGGCGGCAGCTCGCTCATCACTGCCCCAGGATCAGGGTCGAGTGGGTGTGCATAATGCCCCCCTGGTTGCTGACGATGCCGGCGTTCGCGCCGTCGACTTGGTTGGCGGACGTGCCGCGGATCTGGCGCACCCCTTCCAGCACGAGCTGCATGCCGGGCATGCCGGTCTCCGACAGCAGCCCGCCGCTGGTGTTGACCGGAAGGGCCCCGCCGATCTCGATGCCGCCGTCCTCGACGAACTTCCCGCCCTCGCCCTTGCCGCAGAAGCCGTAGTCCTCCAGGGCCATCAGCGGGGCGATGGTGAAGCAGTCGTAGAGCTGCGCGACGTCGATGTCCTTGGGGGTCATCCCGGCCATGGCGAAGGCGGTGCGCGCCGACACCACCGCCGCGGTGCTCGTGAGCTGGGGACGCTGGGCGACCTCCCAGGACGTCTGCCCCTGCCCGAACCCGAGGACGGGTACGGCCGCCGGCACGCCAAGCTGCCGGGCCCGCTCCGCGCTCATGACGACAACCGCCGCGCCACCGTCGGAGATCAGGCAGCAGTCGTCGCGCCGCAGCGGGTCGACGACCGGCCGCGACTGCGCGTAGTCCTCCGCCGAGAGCGGCTTGCGCAGCTGGGCGTGCGGGTTGTTGGCGCCGTGCCGCCGGGCGGCGATGGCGATCGCGCCCAGCTGCTCCTGGGTCGTGCCCAGCTCCTCCATGTGCCGACGGGCGATCATGGCGTAGCCGGCCGGGGTGCCGAACCAGCCGAAGACGGCGTCGTCCCCCCACCCGCGCTCGTAGGCCTGGCGGGTCCCCGTCCGGGGATTGTCCGCGATGGTCACCAGCGCGACCTCGCACTGGCCGTGCTCGATCGCCATGGCGGCAAAGGAGATCATCGAGATGTTCGTCGCGCCGCCCTGGTCCCAGACCCCGCCGATCCGAGGCTGGAGGCCGAGCGCCTCGGCGACCGTCTGCCCGTACATGGAGCGGTGCTCGGAGGTGGGGTACTTGACGAACAGGCCGTCGACCGCGTCCTTCTCGACGCCAGCGTCCTGCAGCGCCCTGCGGCAGGCCTCGACGTTGAGCGAGGTGGTCGAGCGCCCAGGCAGCTTCCCGTGCGCCGTGTGGCCGATCCCGGCGATGACGACGTTCCCGCGCATCAGATGACTCCGTCCTTCTTGAGGTCGGTGATCGTGTCCTCGTCCACGCCGAGCCAGTCCCCGTAGACCTCCTCGTTGTGCTGGCCCAGAGACGGGCTCGGGGACAGCTGGGCGTAGAAGTCCCCGACCCGGACCGGGCTGTGCGGCACGACCAGCGGGCCCATGTCGGGGTGGTCGATCTCTGCGAGCATCCCGCGCTGCCGCAGGTGCGGATCGGCCACCACCTCGGCGATCTCCCGGACTGGAGCACTGGGCACGCCTGCGGCGCGCAGGCACTCGGCGAGCTGCTCCTTGGTCTGCGTCCGGGTCCAGTCGCCCACCATGGCGTCGATCTCGTCGATGCGTGTGACCCGTGAGACCCGACTGACGTACCTGGGGTCGGTGGCGAGCTCCGGGACGCCCATGAGCCCGGTGAGCGCCCGCCAGTGCCCCTCGCTGACGCAGATCAGCGCGATGTGACCGTCGCTGGCCGGGTAGACGTTGTACGGGGACTCGGCGAGGCCGGAGTGCCGGTTGCCCGTGCGGGTGGGGATGTCGCCCGTGCTCCCGAAGAACAGCCCGAGGCTGGACATCAGGCTGGGGTAGACCGAGTCCAGCATGGCCGCCTCGACCGACGTCCCCCGGCCGGTCCGCTCCCGCTGGTAGAGCGCGGAGACGATCGCGCCGTAGAGGTGGATGCCGCCCATGAAGTCACTGATGGCCGGGCCCGCCTTCACCGGCTCGCGGTCGGGGAACCCTGTGACCGACATGATGCCGGACATCGCCTGGATGGTGATGTCCATGGCCGGCAGGTCACGGTAGGGCCCGGTCGAGCCGTAGCCGGAGCCGGAGGCGTAGATCAGTTGAGGGTTCAGCGCCCGCAGGCGCCCGGCACCCACGCCGAGCTTCTCCGTGACGCCGGGGCGGAAGTTCTCGACGAGGACGTCGGCCTTCGCGACCATCCGATCCAGCAGGTCCACCCCGACGGGGTGCTTGAGGTTGAGCGTCACGGCTCGCTTGTTGGAGTTGAGCATCGCGAAGGGGGCGCCGGCGCCCGCGACGCGACCGCGCCCGCGCAGGTTCTCCCCGCCGAGCGGCTCCACCTTGATGACGTCGGCGCCGCCGAGGGCCAGGAGCAAGGTGGCGTACGGGGCGTTGTAGATCTGCCCGAGGTCCACCACGGTCACGCCGGCGAAGGGCGCAGGATCCATGGTTCAGCTCCCCGTGAAGTGGGGGGACCGGCGCTCGGCGAACGCGGCCGGCCCCTCCTTGGCGTCGTTGGTGAACTGCAGGAGTCGGTTCATCGACTGCTCCATCCGCAGACCGGTCCCCCGGTCGACGTCTCGCGAGCGCAGCGCGAGCTCCTTCGCCGCCTGGACCGCCAGCGGCGCGTTGGCGGAGATCTCGCGCGCAATGTCAAACGCGTTCGCGAGCAGCTCCTCCTGCGGGACAACGCGGTTCACCAGGCCCCACCGCTCGGCGGCCTGCGCATCGACGCGCCGGCCCGTCAGCAGCATCTCCATGGCGATGGCGTGCGGGAGCTGCTCCAGGATGCGCTGGGTGCCGCCGTTGCCGGCGATCACGCCGCGCGCGACCTCGCTCAGGCCGAACGTAGCCGTCGGGGTGGCGATCCGGATGTCGGTCGCGAGCAGGAGTGTCATGCCTCCTCCCAGGCAGTAGCCGTTGACCGCGGCGATGACGGGCTTCCACACCTCCAGCCCGCGGTTGAGCAGCTGATCCTGCTGGGTCAGCCAGAACTGCGACAGGTCCTGCGGGGCATTGACGAAGCTCTTGAGGTCCGCACCGGTGGTGAAGGCGCGGTCGCCGGCACCGGTGATGACGGCGACCCGGATGTCGGCGTCGTCACGCACTCGGCTCCAGGCCGCGGACAGCTGCCGGTAGGCGTCGGCGTCCATAGCGTTCAGCCGCTCCGGGCGGTTGAGGGTGATGAGCGCGATGCCCGCCTCGTCGACCTCGAGCTCGACGCTCAACTGAGGGCCCCGGCGGAGCCGGACAGCAGCTGGCGGGCCACCACCATGCGGTGGACCTCGGAAGGACCCTCGCCGATGCGCTTGATGCGCATCTCGCGGTACCAGCGCTCCAGCGGCACCTCCTTGGCGACGCCCATGCCGCCCAGGATCTGGATGCACCGGTCGACCACGCGGCCCGCGGTCTCGGTGGCGTAGACCTTCGCGGCCGAGGCCTCGAACTTGAAGTCGTGGCCGAGGTCGGCCTTCCAAGCCGCCGCATAGACGAGGCCTCGCGCCGCCCGGATCTCGATCTCCGAGTCGGCGATCATCCACTGGATCGCCTGCTTGTCGGCGAGCCGGCTGCCGAAGACCTGGCGGTTCCTGGCGTACTCGATCGCGATCTGCAGCGAGGCGCTCGCGATGCCGAGCGTGGCAGCGGCGTACGGCACGCGGCCGTGGACCAGCCAGTGCTGGGCGAGGGTGAAGCCCTTGCCCTCCTCGCCGATGAGGTTCTCGGCGGGAACACGGCAGTCCTCGAACGACAGCTCGCACGGATACCACGACCGGATGACCGGGATGGGTTTCATGCTCAGCCCCGGGGACTTGGCGTCCACGATGAAGCAGCTGACGCCGTTGCGACCTGGGCTGGTGCGGGCGAAGACGACGCCCCAGTCGGAGGAGTCCGCGGCTGAGATCCAGATCTTCGTGCCGTTCAGGAGGTAGGAGTCGCCGTCGCGGACCGCGGTCGTGGTGATGCTGCGCGCCGGGTCGGAGCCGCCCGACGGCTCGCTGATGGCCACGAACGTCTTCCCGCCGGACGCGATGGTGGGGACGGCGTTCTTCTGGATCTGCTCCTCGGTGCCCTTGTAGATCACGTTGGGCGGGTCCCAGCCGAAGGCGCCGCCGGCTGGGACGTAGGCGCCCATGCGGCACTGCGAGGCCTCTTCGGCCACGATCACCTGGGCGAGCAGGCTCATCTCGCTGCCGCCGTACTGATCCGGAGAGGCGACGCACCACAGGCCGGCCTGCCGGGCCTTGGCCCGGACGTTCTGGAGGACGTCCGGCGGCAGCTGGTAGGCGTCGAACTCGAGGGTCTCCTCGACCGGCCTGATCTCACGCTGCACGAAGTCCCGGGCCACCTTCTTCAGCCCCTGGAGCTCCTCGGACAGCTGCCAGCCACCTTGATCGTTCATGTTGTTCTCTCCTCGTTCAGATCGTTCCTGAGCATCGGACCAGGGGTGCGGAGCAGGCTCCGGGTCGGCGAGCTCCAGGCGGTCGCGACCCGGTCGACGACAAGCTCCGGCACCTGGGTGGTCCGACCGGCCGATGTCTGACGGCAGGTGACCGAACAGTACGACCGGTGTCGCGGGCCGTCAATGATAGGACCGAAGTTTCTGCGACCCACGTCACACGTCCTGGCGCTCCTTAAGGCCCCGCTTCTCGGTCTTCTGGTCCGACCATTGACCGCGCGTCGGGTCGTGCCTACGTTGCAGACGCGGTACGTCGGCAGGAGTCCCGGCCCCGACGTCCCGTACCGATGACAGCACCGGCAGCCGGGTGACCGCAGGAGGAACGGCGATGAGCGACCCCTCGACGACAGCGCCCCCGGGGCAGCGGGCGGCGGGATCGGGACCTCTGACGGGCGTGAAGGTCGTGGAGTTCGCCCAGGTCATCGCCGGCCCGCTCGCCGGGACCCTGCTGGCCGACCTCGGTGCCGACGTCGTCCATGTCGAGCCTCCTGGTACGGGTGACAGCGCGCGTTCCATGGGGCCCGCCAAGGACGGCACCCACCTGTGGTGGAAGGTGCTCGGGCGTAACAAGCGCTCGGTCACCCTCGACATGCGCGCCGAGGACGGCCGCACCACGGCCCGTCGGCTCGTCCAGTGGGCTGACGTCGTCATCGTGACGTTCCGAGCGGACACGGTCGTCAAGTACGGCCTGGACTGGGCGAGCGTCAAGGCCGCCAACCCGTCGGCGGTGCTCCTGCAGATCTCCGGGTACGGCGCCCGCACCAGCAAGCGCAACTCCCCCGGCTTCGGGAAGATGGGGGAGGCGCGCAGCGGGGTCGTCTACCTGACCGGGTTCGAGGACGGTCCGCCGGTGCACACCGGCTTCTCGCACGGCGACGCGACGACCGGCCTCATGGGGGCTTTCGCGGTCACCGCCGCGCTGCTCCGCCGGGAGCGCGACCCCGAGCGGAAGGGCGAGTGGATCGACCTGGCGCTGTCCGACACCCTGCTGCGTCTCGTCGAGTGGCAGGTGATCCTGCGCGACCAGCTCGGGCTCGTGCCGGGGCGGGCAGGCAACCAGCTCGCCGTCGCACCCGCGGCCGTCGTCAACGTCTTCCGTGCCGCGGACGACGGCTGGGTGACGGTCACGTCCGGCACCCCCCGATCCGTGCTCAACATCGTGCGCCTGCTCGGGCTCGACCCGGACGACTTCGGGGACAGCGCCCGCCAGACGGCCGGCACGAAGGTGCTCGACGACGGGCTGCGCGTGTGGATGGCCAGCCGCAACACGGCCGACTGCCTCGAGCAGATGGAGCGCGCCGGGGTCGTCGGGTCCAAGGTGTTCGACGTCGACGACATCCTCGCCGACCCGATCTTCCAAGAACGCGGCTCGATCGTCACGGTGGAGGACGACGACCTGGGTCAGGTACGGATGCAGGGCGTGGTCCCGGCTTTCGTGGGCGATCCGGGTGAGGTCTGGCGCACGGGGCCGAAGCTGGGCCAGGACAACGACCTCGTCTACCGCGACTGGCTGGGCATCGACGACGACGAGATGGCACGGCTGGCCGAGGGCGGCGTCGTCTAGACCGCCCTGGGCTCGCCGTAGCCGCGGTCGCGAGGTGGAGACCGGGCGGTGTCAGCAGGCGAGGTAGCCGCCGTCCACCGGGAAGTAGGCCCCGGTGACGAAGGACGAGGCGTCGCCGGCCAGCCACGCCACCGTGTGCGCGACCTCGTCGGGAGTGCCGAGTCGCCGCATCGGCCAGCGCGCCGTCACGGACTCCAGCGCCTCGGTGGTGTGCCGTCCTTCGAGCAGGGGCGTCCGGATGAAGCCCGGTCCGACGGCGTTGACGCGCACACCGTCGGCAGCGTGGTCGACGGCTGCGCCGCGGGTCAGTCCGACCACGGCGTGCTTCGTCGCGGTGTAGGCGGCGGTCCCCGGGCGGGCGAGCTTGCCGAGCACGGACGACATGTTGACGATGGACCCGCCGCCTCGGGCGCGCATGACGCGGATCTCCGCCCGCAGGCAGTAGAAGACGCCGTCGATGTTGACCGAGATGACGTGCCGCCACTGCTCGTCCGTCAGGTCCGCGACGGGGGTCATCGGCACGGCCACACCGGCGTTGTTCACGGCCTCCAGCCGACCCGTCTCGCGGACGACGTCATCCACCATCGCCCCCACTGCCTGCGGGTCCGTGACGTCCACGGTGCAGGCAACGGCGTGGCCGCCCGCCTCCTCGAGCGACGCGGCGACCCGGCCGGCCGCCTCCGACGAGAGGTCGGCGACCACCACCAGCGCTCCCAGTCCGGCGAGCACCTGCGCGCAGGCCGCCCCGATCCCGGACCCGGCGCCGGTGACGAGGGCCACGCGTCCTTCCAGCTCGGATGCCGCCATCGCTACCCCTTCGCCGGTGGGTCCTGCGCTGTACGCGCCGACGTCGGGGTCGTCGCCGCCTCCCGCAGCACGCCCGCGATCCCGGCCAGGAGCCCCAGCTGCTCGGCCTCGTCGCTCAGCGGGGTGAAGATGTAGGCGTCCACGTGGTCGACGGCTGCCGTGTGGGCGCGGATCTTGTTCAGCACCTCGTCGGCCGTGCCGATCGTGTAGGTGCGCAGGGCGTCCTCCCAGCTGCCGGCGAAGAAGCGGGACAGCGCGGCCTGGCAGCGGTCCTCTGCGCCGGGTCCGTCCAGGACGTAGCACCAGTCGGAGAAGACGAAGTCGATGTCGGTGCGGGTCCGGCCGGAGCGGGCCGCGCTGTCCAGGACGACCCGCCAGGCGGCGCCGAGCGTCTCCGACGCCAGACGCCGCTTGCTCGACGCCGAGTAGACCAGCGGGACCCAGCCGTCGGCGAGCCGGCCGATGCGCTCCAGCTGGCGCTGCGTGGCCGGGGGGAAGGTGTCCTGCCAGTCCATGGCCTGGCCGGGCGAGAACGACGCGAGCCACACCGGCGGCCCTCCGGGGCGGGCCGGCGGCGGTGACACCTGCACGTCCGCGAACTGCCATGTGGGACCGGCGTGCGTGACCGGGTGGCCGATCCACAGCCGGCGTACCAGCGGCAGCGCCTCCTCGAAGCGCTCCGCGCGCCCGGCCATCGGGATGCCCAACGCCTCGAACTCGCGCGCGTTCCATCCGATGCCCGCGCCGAGGATCACCCGTCCCCCGGACGCTGCGTCCAGAGACGCGAAGGCCTTGGCGAGCTGGATCGGGTGCCGGTACGGGAAGACCAGCACGAGCGGGCCGAGGAAGATCTTCGCGGTGCGCGCGGCCATCGCCGCGAGGATCACGGTGACGTCGGTCATGGAGGCGCCGTAGACGACTGCACCGCCGGGTGTCGTGGCCTCGGCGAGCAGCCGGTCACCCACGAACACACCGTCGAAGCCGAGCTCCTCGGCCCGCTCGGCCCAGGCCAGCAGGTCCGCCAGCGGACCGGAGTCCTCGTTCACCCATCCCGGCGGCCGCACGCACACCAGAACCCCGTCGCCGCTGACCGGCCGAACGCTCACGCGCAGCTCCTCAAGGGTGGGGGCGGTGTCATACGCCGAGGTAGGCCTCTTGGAGGTCCGGGCGCGCCAGGAGCTCCGCACCCGTGCCGGTCATGACCACCCGACCCTGCTCGAGGACGTAGGCCCGGTCGGCCATCTCGAGAGCGTCATGGACGTTCTGCTCGATGAGCAGCGTCGTCATCCCCCGCCCGGCGAGCTGCCGCACGAACTCCAAGATCCGCTCGACGAGGATCGGCGCCAGGCCCAGTGACGGCTCGTCCAGGATTAGCAGTCGGGGCCGGGTCATCACGGCACGCCCGAGGGCGCACTGCTGCTGCTCCCCGCCGGACATCGACCCGGCCAGCTGCTTGCGGCGCTCCGTCAGGACCGGGAACAGCTCGTACACCTCGGCGAGCGAGGTGGCCGTATGGGGGCGGGAGGTCTTCCCGAACGCACCGAGGAGCAGGTTCTCCTCGACGGTCATGAAAGGGAACAGCTTGCGTCCCTCCGGGACCATGACCAGTCCCAGCTCGGGTCTGGCGTGTCCCGGCAGCTTGGTGATGTCCTGGTCCGCGAAGCGGACGGAGCCGTGCCACGCCTTGATCAGTCCCGTGACGGTGTTGAGCAGGGTCGTCTTGCCGGCGCCGTTTGGCCCGACGATGGTCACGACCTCACCTTCATCCACCGCGAAACTCACTTCCCGTACCACCGGCAGGTCGCCGTAGCCGGAACTGAGGTCGGTCACCTCGAGCAGCGACATCTGTCTACCTCCGGTTGCCGAGGTAGGCACGCACGACCTCGGGATGGTCCAGGACCTCGGTGGGGGTGCCTACGGCCAGCACGGCGCCGTGGTCCAGCACGACGACGCGCCGCGACAGGGTGCGCACCACCTTGAGGTTGTGCTCGATGAGCACGAGCGTCATGCCGGTCGCGTGCAGGCGGTGGAACAGGTCGACCGCCTGGCCGATCTCGGTCGGGTTGAGCCCGGCCATGACCTCGTCGAGCAGCAGGACCGCCGGCTCGGTGGCCAGCGCCCTCGCCACCTCCAGGCGCTTGCGCTGGGGCAGGGGCAGGTCGCCTGCCCGCTGCTTCACGGTGCCGGCGAGCCCCACCTCCTCGAGCACCTCGTGGGCCTTCGCCTCGGCGTCGCGGCGGTGGCGGTGCTTGACGAAGGCGCCCATCATGGTGTTCTCGAGCACCGTGAGGTCGGGGAGTGGCCGGACCACCTGAAAGGTCCGGCCCAGGCCGATCCGGGCCCGCGCGTGCACGGGCAACGACGTGATCCGCTCCCCCCGGAAGAAGACGTCGCCGCCGCCATTGGGGCGCAGCTGGCCGGTCAGCAGGTTGAACAGGGTCGTCTTGCCCGCGCCGTTCGGCCCGATGATGCCGAGGATCTCGCCCTCTTCCACCGCCATCGACACATGGTCCACAGCGACCATGCCGACGAAGCGACGCACGACCGAGGTGCATTCGAGCAGCGCTCCCGATGTCATCTGCCCCACCGCCCCGTCCCCCTGCGCACCAGGTCTGCGGTCGTCCCCACGATCCCCCGCCTGAGCGCCAGGGGAATGAGGACCAGCAGCGCCCCGACGGCGACGAGGTTCAGACCGGGCGCGGCGCCGGACAGCTTGGCCTGCAGGACTGTGACCGCGGGGATGAAGACCAGGGCGCCGAGGACGGGTCCCAGGACGGTCCCGATCCCGCCGAGCAGGCAAATGAGGACGAAGCGCACGCTCACGTCGGCCAGGCTGAAGACCGAGTTCGGATCGAGGTAGCGGATGTAGACGGCATAGATGCTGCCCCCGATGCTGGTCATGGCAGCACTGACGAGCATGCCCTTCATCTTCGTGGTGAAGACGTTGAAGCCCACGGCAGCCGCCGCCTCGTCATCCTCGCGTACCGCTCGCAGGGCGTAGCCGAGGCGGCTGCGACTGACCCCGGTCGCGACCGCCGTGGCCAGCGCGACGAAGACCAGGACGAGGACGCCGTACTTCCAGCGCTCGACGAAGGCAGCGTCTCGCAGGGACGGTATGAAGGGGATCGTGATGCCGGTGGGACCGCCGGTCACCCCCTGGAAGAACAGCGCGAGCACCAGGGCGACCTGGTTGAGCGCGAGCGTCGCCATGGCGAAGAACGGGCCGCGGAGCCGGAACGTCGGCCAGGACGTCAGCGCCGCGACGAGGCACGCGACGGGCACCGCCACAACGGCCGAGAGCCACGGTGACCACTCGTACCGGGTGTACAGAATGCCTACCGTGTAGGCGCCGATCGCGAAGTAGACGCCGTGGCCCAGCGACAGCTGGCCGCCGAAACCTCCGATGATGTTCCACGCCGCGGCCAGCCCGGCGAACAGATAGGTCAGGATCAAGATGTTCAGCCAGTACTCGTCCGCCTGGGCGACCACGAGCAGCAGCCCCAGCAGCGCGATGCCCGCCGCATAGAGCGACCAGACCAGGCGCGGGCTCGCCGCTGCCGCACCGCCCCGGAGCGCCTTGACGACCGGGCTGGGCGCGCGTCCCTGGGTCGTCTCCAACGTCGTCATCACACGCCCAACTTCTCGGAGCCGGCCCGGCCGAACAACCCGGCCGGCCGGACGATGAGGACGAGGAGGAACACCCCGAAGTAGAACGCGGTGCCGAGCCTGGGGTCGAGGTAGTAGCCGCTGAGCGACTCCACGAGACCGACGAGGAACCCGCCGAGATAGGCGCCGGTGACGCTGCCCAGGCCTCCCACGACGACGACGGCGAAGGCGGCGAAGATGAAGTTCGCCCCCACGTTGGGGGTGAGGCTGTAGACCGGCGCCAGGAGCACGCCGGCCAGCCCGGCCAGCGCCGACCCGATGCCGAACGTGATGAGGAACGTCCGTTCGACGTTGATGCCCATCAGCCGAGCCGCGGCCCGGTCCTCCGTGACGGCCCGTACGGATCTGCCGAACGACGTCTCCTGCAGGACCCACCGCAGCGTCAGGGCGATCACGGTGGTGGCCACCACGATGGTGAGGCGACCGAGATCGACCTTCGCGCCGGCGACGTCGAACGTCTTGCGCGCGAACACATCGGTGATCGTGAACGCCTCGCCACGGGTCACCGCCAGGACCGCGTTTTGGAACAAGATCACCAGGCCGAAGGTCGCCAGCAGCTGCATGGCAGGCTCCCCGCTCAAGGGCTGGATGACCAGTCGCTGGATCACCAGACCGAGCACGAACAGTGCCGGCACGACCAGTACCAGCGTCAGGTAGACGTTCCAGCCCAGCGACTCGTGCACCAGGTAGGCGCCGTACATGCCGAGCATCACGAGCTCGCCCTGGGCGAAGTTCACGACGCGCACGACGCCGAAGATCAGATTGAGGCCCATCGCCACCAGGCCGTAGATGCCTCCCAGCAGGAGGCCGATCATCAGGATGCGGAAGAAAGTAGCCATCGGACCTGACTTCGCCTCACCTTCAGTGCCAGCCGACGTGTCGTTCGGGGCGGAATTGCACGAGGCCGGCCCACCCCGGCACCACGGGCGTTCCGCAGCGTGGGGCCGGGGAGGGAGCCGCGGCTACCCCTTGGCCACCGGCTTGGCTCCGGCAGGCGCCGCGTTCTCCGGGTAGACCGTGACGGTCTTGCCGGACTGCCACTGCACCACGGTCGGCAGTGCCAGCGTGTTCTGGAACTTGTCGTCGAACTTCTCCCCGAAGCCCGCTGCGGAGGTGCCCAGGGGCTTCTCCAGCGAGGGAAGCACCTTGCGGACAGCTGCCGGGTCGGTGCTCTTGGCCTTGTCGAGCGCCTCGAAGAGCATCTTCGCTCCGCTGTAGGCCACCGTGGTCTGCGGGAAGGTGGGGTCCTTGCTGTACTTCTTCTGGTACGCGGCCAGGAACTCCTTGATGCCGGGTGCGTACGCCTCGGCCGCGTCGTTGTGCGCGAAGGCGGTGACGTAGACACCGGTCAGGATCGGGTCGGGCACCGCCGCCGCCGTCTCCTTCGTGTCGGCGGAGCCCACCATCATGACGATCGGCGGGTTGAACCCCTGCTGGGCCGCGGTGCGCAGCAGCAGGTTGCTGTCGGGCACGTAGCCGGTCGACACCCAGGCCTCGGTGTTGGCCTTCTGGCAGCGGATCACGACGTTGCCGAGGTCCGGCGCTGCCGGGTCGTAGGCCACGTTCTCGGTCACGACGGCCCCTGCCGCGCTCATCAGCCCCTTCTGTGCCTCGGCCACCGACGTGCCGTAGATCGACTGCTCGTGGCTGAGGCAGACCCGCAGGCCCTGCATGGTCTTGCCGACGTTGGGCGCCGCAACCTTGGCGAGCCCGTCCGAGGAGACCTGCGCGAACGACGTGGAGTTGGCACCCGGGCGGATGAAGTTGGCCAGCTTGCGCTCGGTGAGGTTGGTCGCGAGCGCGTTGGTCTCCCAATACAGCTTGTTGGAGCGGGCGGCCGTCTCGCTGGCCGTGTTGGCGATGCCGCTGAGGTAGGTGCCCATGAACAGGTCGACCTTGTCCGAGGTGGCCAGGCGGTTGACCTCGGAGATGCCTGCGTCGGGCGTAGAGGCGTCACCTCGGAGCAGCTGCACCTGCCGGCCCATCACACCGCCTTTGGCGTTCACCTCGTCGACCGCCACCTCGTAGCCCTCGGTGGTCGCGATGCCGCCGGGCGCGGTGGCGCCGCTGAACGGATTGATGACCCCGATCTTGAGCGGCGCCTTCGAGCCGCTGCCGGCCGTCGAGTCGCCGCCCCCGCCGCAGGCAGCGGCCGAGAGGGCCACCGCCGCGAGCAGGATGGACCCGGTCCTTGCTCTGACCATCTCGTCCTCCTGAGGTTCGTTCTCCGTGGTCGCGCTACGTCCACCCAGCTGCTGCGCGTCGCGCGTGGCGGACGCTGCGGGAGCAGGAGCCGGCCGCCGGGCGACGATGACGCCCCCTCCCGTGTGAGGTGGGTCACTGACCAGCGAGAGTGGCCCCTCGCTCGTCCTGGCGTCAAGGGTTTCGGTCCTATAGTTCGCAACAGATGGGTTACGGAGGTCGGATGGACGCACACGAGGACGCCGAGATGGACCCGCGGGAGGCTGGCCGGGACGGTCCCACGCCGCTGCCGCCCGGGGGCAGCGGCGCGCCCGCCGGCGACCTGGTGACGCGTCTCGGGGCAGTCGCCGCGGACCCCGCGCGCCGGCTGCGCGACGCGGCCGAGCCCCTGGCGGTGCACGCGATCGGGTCCGCCGACGTCCGCGTCGCACTGGCCGCACTCGGCCTGCAGCACTTCCCCGGCTACGTCTGGTCGAGGGCGGCCTGCCTTGGCCAGCCCGTGGCGGGCTTCGTTGTGGCCGCCTTCGCCGTCTTCGAGCCCGGCTTCCTGCGAGCCGCCTACCGGACGGCGCGGGCCACCTGTGCGCGCGGCACTCTGCTCCGGGTCCGCGAGGAGGCCACCGTCCGCAGCTTGGACGCCGTCCTCGGCGCGGAGCAGGTCGACGACGCCATCAGCCTGCTGCGCCGGGCACTGTCGGCAGCACCCTGGGCCGGTCGGCCGTTGTTCGCCGGCCTGGCCGGCATGTCGTGGCCTCGTGACTCCCTCGGCCAGCTGTGGCGGGCGTGCGAACTGCTGCGCGAGCACCGGGGCGACACGCACGTGGCCAGCTGGGTCAGCCGGGGCCTCGGTCCGGTCGAGATGAACGTCCTCACCGAGCTGTGGCTGGGGATGCCGCTCGGGCGCTACACGCGCGCCCTCGGCTGGGGCGACCAGGCGGTGGCCGCCGCAGTCGAGCACCTGGAGCGCCGCGGCCTCGTCGAGGCGGCCGCTCTCAGCGAGGACGGTCGCGCACTGCGGTGCGCCATCGAGGAGGCGACGAACCGCGGACAGCGCCCCATCGTCGACGCGCTCGGGGCCGACCTCGAGCCGCTCGTGGCGGCGCTGGCGGTCTGGTCCGCCCAGTGCGTCGAAGCGGGGACCGCTCCCGCCGACGACGGCAAGCGCGCCGCCGGATGAGCGGCGCCGGCCTGCGCCCGGAGGGGCAGGCGCCCCAGCCGGAAGGCCCTGACCGCCCCGCCGGCAGCGCGGCAGATGCCGACAGGGTCGCGGTGGTGACGGGCAGCGCCGCGGGCATCGGGCTGGCCCTCGCGGCGGCGGCGCTGCACCAGGGCATGCGCGTGGTCCTCAACAGCCGTAGCGCCGACCGGCTCGCCCGTGCCGAGGAGCAGCTCGGAGCCGGTGGGCGCGTCCTCGGCGTCGTGGCGGACCTCCGGGACCCCGCCCAGGTCCACGCGCTGGTGCACCAGGCCGACGGGCACTTCGGGCGCATCGACCTGTGGGTCAACAACGCCGCCGGCCTGTTCTTCGCCCGTGCCGAGGACATCACCGCCAACGGCTTCCGGGCGATCCTCGAGACCAATCTCCATGCGCCGTTCCTGTGCTGCCGCGCCGTCTTCCCCGTCATGCGTCGGCAGTCCGGCGGCTGCATCATCAACATCAGCTCCACCGCCGCCTACGGGCCGCACCCCGGCGCCGCGCACTACGCCGCCTCCAAGGCCGCCCTCAACAGCCTCACGCAGACCCTCGCGGTCGAGTGGGCGCCCTACGGGATCAGGGTCAACGGCGTGGCTCTCGGCCCGGTCCTCACTGACGCCTCGCGCTTCCACGACCCCGACGTGCGCGCTGCCATGGAGCGGGAACAGCCGACGGGACGGATCGCGTCACCCGACGAGGTCGCCGGCATCGTGCTGTCGCTGGCCGCCATCGAGAGCACGTACTTCACCGGCGAGACGGTGCGCGTGGACGGCGGCTTCCGGTCGGTCCTGCGCAGCCCGCTCGACCCGTGAAACCGGGCGCGCACGTGCTCAGGCCAGGGTGGCCCACACGGCGCCGAGCCCGGCACTGAGCTCGGCGCGCACGGTGCCCTGCGGGAAGACGACCGGCGGCGTCAGCGTGCCCGACGACACGAGCGTGCCTGCCCGCAGCGGGATGCCCTGCCCGGCCAGGTGGTCGTTCAGCCACACGACGGCTGATGCCGGGTGGTCCAGGACGTTGCCGGCGTCGCCCTCGGCGACGACCTCGTCCCCGACCCACAGCACGGCGGTGACCTGGCTCAGGTCCAGGGAGTCGGCCGGGAGCCAGATTTGCCCCAGGACGAGCAGCCCCGCCAGGCAGTCGTCGGAGACAACGGCCTGCAGCGGAAGGGCCGGGTAGCTCCCGCCGAACCAGTCCGCGTAGCGACTGTCCGGACACTCCAGGCCGGCGACGACGTCCGCCCCGGCGACGACGTCGTCCACGGCGGCGCCCGGCTCAAGGTCCCGGCGGAGCCGGAAGACCACCTCCACCTCGACCAGGGGCGAGAAGACGCTGGAGACCGGCACCGACGCGGCGCACGGCCGGACGTCAGCAGCGAGGAGCTCGCCCGCCGCCGGCCGGTCGCAGAACAGCGCGGACTGTGCCGCTGCGCTCGTCAGGGCGACCTTGTACCCCACCCTCGGACTGCGCAGGCGCGCCGACCGGAGCGCCACGGCGTCACGCTGGACGGCGTACGCCTCCTCGGTCGTCCCCACCCAGTGCTGCGGCCGCGGCAGCGGGCGGCGGTCGCGGTCGGCCGCGTCGAGCAGCGCGGCGAGGTCCTCGGTCCGTCGCCCGGATGCGGGGGGTCCGTCGTTCGGCAGCATTGCAACTCCTCCATGCCATCGGTCTGAGGCGCACCCGTCAAGGGGTCTGACACGCACACACGGGTTGGTTTAATGTTTCCAGACTGCATGGAGCGCGGCATGGACGTCGCGGTCCTCCCGGCCGAGGAGCGGTGGTCACGGTGCTGTCTGCGGTTCTGATCGGCCCTGGAAACGTCGTGCTGGAGACGGTCGCTCGCCCCGTGCTGACCGGCCCCGGCCAGGTCGTGGTCACCAACCTCGTGTCGACCATCTGCGGCAGCGACGTCCACATCGTCTCGCAGGGCGTGCGGCCGAGCGGGGCCGCTCCCGGGTTCCCCGGCCACGAGTCGGTCGGGCTCGTGGCGGCCAGCTCGGATCCGCTGCACCGCGAGGGTGACCTGGTCCTGGCCGTGCCCGACCTCGAGCACGCGGGCGGTTGCGCGGAGGACCAGCTCCTCCCCTCGGCCTTCGTGCTCCCGCTCCCGGCTCACACCGCCCCGGAGACGGCTGTGCTCGCGCAGCAGCTCGGGACCGTCGTCTACGCGATGAAGCGGTTCTGGCCGTGGAGCGCGCCCGGTGTCGACGCGGGCACCGCGGTCGTGCTCGGTGCCGGCTCCGTGGGCCTGTTCTTTACCCGGCTGTGCCGACTGGCCGGCTTCTCCTCGGTCATCACGTGCGACCTGCACGAGCACCGGCTCGCGGCGGCCCGGCGCATGGTGCCACGCTCACCGTCCAGGCCGGAGAGGCCGACGTCGTCGACGCCGTGCGCGACTCGACGGACGACGGCGCCCAGCTGGTGGTCGAGGCGGCCGGAACGGACCGCACCCGCGTGCAGGCCATCGACTGCGTCGCTGTCGGCGGGCGCGTCGGGATGTTCGGCCTGCCGTCCGGCCCGGAGCTGACGGTCCCCTTCGAGCGGATGTTCAGGCGCAAACCCACCGTCGAGTTCTGCTACGGGGCGCAGGCCGAGCCGGGACACACCTCCTTCAGCGAGGCACTCCAGGCCATTGTCACGGGAAGGGTGGACACCGCTCCCCTGCAGCTCCAGCTGTGGCCGTTCGAGCAGCTCCCAGCGGCGTTGCGCCTCGCTGCGGCGGACGCGCCAGGAGTCGTGAAGGCAGGGGTCCGGTTCCGTTGAGGCTCGCGAGCATCCAGAACCTGCAGGACGTCAAGGACATCGCGCGGCGACGACTGCCCAAGGCGGTGTTCAACTACGTCGAGGGCGGTGCCGAGGACGAGGTCACCGTCCGCCGGAACCGGCAGCGGTTGCAGGACCTCGCGCTCGTGCCCCGAGCCCTGGTCGACGTGTCACGGCGCGACCAGTCGACGGTCCTGCTCGGCACAGCGGTGTCGTCACCGATCGTCCTCGCGCCGGTGGGGCTGGCAGCCCTGGCACACCCGAGCGGCGAGCGGGCCGCAGCCAGGGCGGCGTCCAGCCTGGGGCTGATCTCCACTCTCAGCTCGAGCTCGTGCTGGAGCCTGGAGGACGTCGCCGCGTCCTGCGACGGCCCCAAGTGGTTCCAGATCTACGTGCTGCGCGACCGCGGCCTGACCCGGGCCATCGTCGAGAGGGCGCGCGAGGCCGGCTACCTGGCGCTGTGCCTCACCGTGGACGTCCCCGTCGCCGCACGCCGGGAGCGCGACCTGCACAACGGCTTCGCCATCCCGCCCCGGCCGTCGCTCAGGCACGGGCTCGACGTCGTCCGTCACGTCGGCTGGTTCGGCCGGCTGCTCCGCGACGAGCTCGGCGGCCACGGGCTGACGATGGGCAACTTCGACACCGGCACCTCTGCCGGGTCAGGGCAGCGGCTGGTCATGATGGACATGGTCAACCAGCTGTTCGACCCGACCGTCACCTGGGCGGACGTGGAGTGGCTGCGGGAGGTGTGGGGCGGCCCCGCTGGTTGTCAAGGGGATGATGACCGGAGCCGACGCCCGCTGCTGCGTCGAGGTGGGCGCCGATGCCATCTGGGTGTCCAACCACGGCGGACGCCAGCAGGACGGGCTGGTGGCCAGCGTCGACGCTCTGCCCGCGGTGGTCGAAGAGGTGGCCGAGCTCGCCGAGGTCTACGTGGACGGCGGCATCCGGCGCGGCAGCGACATCGTCAAGGCGCTCGCGCTCGGAGCCCGGTCCTGCATGATCGGGCGGCCCTACGTCTACGGGCTGGCCGCAGGAGGTCAGGCCGGCGTCGAGACAGTGCTCCGGACCCTGCAGGGGGAGCTCGACGCGAGCCTGGCGCTGCTCGGCCGACCCCGGCTCGCGGACCTCGACCGGTCTGCCCTGCACACCGCCGACACGGCGCTTCGACTCGTGCCGGAACGCCGACGCTGACGCCTGTGGCTCCCGGCCGTCAACGGCCTCCGGCGCCCTCCAGGGCCACCGCCCCGGCATGCGCGAGGTCGCCCTGCAGCGCCAGCGCGTAGCCGCGTGGCTCCAGCTCGAGGCCGTAGCGCGGGCTCGACGGGTACAGCCGGGCGGCCTCAGCTACGCGCGCTACGAGCTGCTGACCCTGCTGTCGTTCACGCGTACCGGAGAGCTGCCCCTGAGCAAGATCGGCGATAGGTTGCAGGTCCACCCCGCCAGCGTCACCGGCGCAGTCGACAAGCTCGAGCAGCAGGGCCTCGTCGTGCGCGTGCCCCACCCCGAGGACCGCCGCGCCGTGCTGGCCCGCATCACCGAGCGCGGTCGCGAGGTGGCCGAGCTGTCCACTGCCGCGCTCAACCAGGGGCCCTTCTCGGGCGTCGGGCTGACCGACGAGGAGACCTAGCAGCTCATCGTCGTGCTCACCCAGCTGCGCCGCTACGCCGGCGACTTCTAGGTCAGCAGAAGGCGCACGGACCCGAGTGTCCAGCGGGCAGCGCTCCCGCGCATGCGACTCGTGCCGCCCGAATCGATCTCCGGCAGGTGAGACGAGGACGCCGCCTGGCCGCAACTGGACCGTGAACCCCCGACATACCACAGGGAGAACGGACAGACGGCCGCGCGACTGGTCACCGGGGCGCGGACCAGGATCGCCGCCCGGCTGCACACCCAGGGACACCTGCGGCGCCTCGGGATCCAGCGGCCCGCCCCGGTGGAGTCAGCCGCGACCTCGAACAGCCGGGGGGCGGGGTAGCGCAGGGGGGCATGGGCGAGTACACCGAACACGTCATCCCTCGGCGATCCAAAGGCGGATACATGACCAACAGCAGCGGTGAGACCGGACACGTCACAGGCACCTCGGACAAGGACTACAACGTCATCTGGTTCACCGAGGTGTGCCTGAGTAACGTGCTGCGCCTGGAGACGTACATCCAGGATGCCAACCGCGACGGCGACAGCGAACTCGCCGGCTTCTTCCGTAAGGCGCAGGCGGAGAGCCGCAAGGGCGCCGAGCAGGGCAAGCAGCTGCTCACGTCCCGGCTGAGCAGCGCGCCGGACGTGCCGCCAACCGAGTTCGAGGTCCAGGGGGTCTAGCAAGACGTACTGCGCCCGGACCACCGCGACCACCCGCGTCAGCTGAGCTGCTTCTTGCTGATCAACTTGGTCACCTGCAGAGTGGCCTGCTCGTGAAAGAAGGCCTTGACGGCCTACGGCCAGGCGCTTCCTGAGCATGGGCGCACACGAAGGCCCGGCCCTCCTGGACCGGGCCTTCGTCGTGCCGGGTCAGACCCCCCGGCAGCCCAGCGCCGTCCACTGCCCCTTGGGGTCGAGCAGGTCGACGCAGACGGTGTGCCCGGCCGCACTGGCCGGCAGGGTGAGCCACCAGCCGCGCCCGCTGGAGGCGTCGGCCCACTGGTCGCCGCCGGCATCGGGCGCGGTGACCGGCAGGTCGACGTAGGGCTGCCAGTCGATCTTGACGAAGACCCGGGCGATGTCCTTGCGCGGGTTGCTCCAGGCCGACGCCCAGCCGTTGAGGTAGACCCCGTTGCCGGTGTTGCTGGAGCCGTACCACCACCCGCGCGGCTGGTCCTGCCCGATCTCGGCGGCCATGGCACCAGCGATCAGGCGGTCGTAGGCCTCGCAGGCATACCCGTCGGCCGGGTGGACCTGGTCGCCGCGCACGTACCAGGGATTGGCGGTGAAGAAGGCGTCGAGCTCCAGCACCTTCATGTTCGGGTAGCTCTGCGAGATCTTGCGCAGCCGGGCATTGAAGACGTCGATCTGGCTCTGGTACGGCGGGTTGTGCGGGGTGATCCAGACGACCGGGCGGCCGTTCGCCTGCTTGAGGAACCAGCGCACGTTGGCCTCGTACAGGTCGGGGGTCATCAGCCTGACGTCGTTGGTGCCCAGCCCGATCAGCAGCGCTCCCGCTTCGCGGAACCAGGTCTGCTCCATGGCGTTGGACTCCTCCGACATCGTCGACTCCGGCCAGGTGCCCTTGCCCTGCACCCGCTTGCGGATCTCGCTGGTCGTGATGCCCGGCCAGGTGATGTGCCCGAGGTCGCGGTAGCCCAGCCCGAGGCCGCCGCCTGAGCGATTCTGAATGACGCAGGCATCCATCACGCTGTCGCCCAGTGCGAAGACGTAGGGGTTGCCGGTATTGGCCCACGACTGCGCCGGCGCGACCTTGCCGACAGGTGCGGGAGCCGCGCCGACCGGCACCGCGAGTGCCACGAGGGTGAGAGCAGCGCCGAGCAGCGCCGTGACGGACTTACGCACAGGTCGTCCTTGGGTTCGGAGGGTCAGGCCGGCCCCATCGAACCCTGGACCGCGCAGAAGTGAAGCCGTAGGCGCGGATTCCCTGCCTGATTTGGACGCGCCGCGGGCGGGTCCCGGTGCGCTCGTGGCTGTCCCACGCGCCACTCAGCGGTCAGACCTGCATGCGGGCCTCTTCGACATCGAGCTGGTGCTGCATGCGGCGCAGCACCTCGTCGTCGATGTCACGGGCGTCGTACAGCCGCAGCAGCTCGGCACGCTCGGCTCTCAGCAGCTGCTGCCTGAGCTGCACGGTGGTCCTGGCGTCGTGCAGCACGGCCGCCCCGTCGAGATGCGCTGCGTCGTCGTACTCGTGCTCGCCCGGGCACCCGCCGAGCACGGCGTGCGCCCTGCGCACCCGCTCCTCCAGGTGCCCCCGGAGCTCGTCGATGACTGCGGGCGCGGGCCGCTCCTGCTCGGTGAGCTCCTCGAGCTCCTTGAACGCCACCCGGGCGACGTGGTGGTCGGCGACGGCCACGTCGCGCTCGGCCTGCTCGGTGGCGCCCGCGTCGTCGAGGCCCAGCCGGCGCACCAGCCACGGCAGGGTCAACCCCTGTAGCAGCAGCGTGGTGAGGATGACGCAGAAGGTTACGAACAGGACCAGGTCCCGCCCCGGCACGTCGAGGGGCAGGGCGAACGCCGCGGCCAGCGACACGACTCCCCGCATCCCCGCCCAGCTGAGCAGGACGATGCCCTGCCACGACGGGGCGGGCACCCGCTCGCGCATGCGCCGGCCTAGCAGCGGCGGCAGGTGCGCCGCGGGGAACATCCACAGGAACCGGGTGAGAACGACGGCCGCTGTCACCGCTCCTGCGGTCGTCGCGAGCCCGGCGACCGACTGGCCGGCCAGGCCGTCGAGGATCGCCGGTAGCTGCAGGCCGATGAGGGCGAACACCAGACTCTCGAGCAGGAACGTGATCATGGACCAGAGGGCCTGGCGCTGCAGCCGGGTGCTGGAGGATAGCAGCGTCGGGGAGCGCCTGCCGACGTAGAGCCCGACGACGACGACGGCGAGCACACCCGAGGCGTGCACGGCCTCGGCCGGCAGGAAGGCCGCGAACGGCGTCAGCAGCGACAGTGCGTTCTCCAGCAGGGGGTCGTCCAGCCTGCGGCGCAGCGCCGCGATCAGCCGACCCAGGACCAGACCGATGAGGGCTCCTCCGGCGGCCGCGACCACGAACGCCTCGAGCGCTCCGGTCCAGCTGGCGTCGCCGACGAGGGCGGCGGCCACGGCGACGCGCAGGGCCACGAGCGCGGTGGCGTCGTTGAGCAGGCTCTCGCCCTCGAGGATCGTCAGCAGCCGCCGTGGCAGCCCCAGCCGGCGGGCCACTGCCGTCGCCGCGATCGCGTCCGGCGGTGCGACGATGGCCCCGAGGGCGAGCGCGACGGGCAGCGACAGGCCGGGCGTCACCAGGTGCGCGACGACGCCCACGGCCGCCGTCGTGACGAGCACCAGCCCGACCGACAGCATGCCGATCGGAACCAGGTTGTCGCGGAAGTCGGCGTACGCGGTGCTCAGCGCTGCCGAGTAGAGCAGGGGCGGCAGCACCAGCACGAGCACGAGCTCGGGGTCGAGCTCGAAGTCGGGCACCCCCGGGACGAAGCCGGCGACCAGGCCGGCGAGGACCAGCGCGACCGGCGGGGAGGCGCCGAAGCGGCGCGCGGCGCCGGACACGACGGCGACCGCGGCGAGCAGGACCAGCACGGAGTCGAACGACATCAGGGGCTCGGCACCGCGGTCAGCTCCACGGGCGTGGGGAAGCGCGCGAGCAAACCAGCGGGCACCAGGCGCGCGTACCCACGTCGTGCCAGATCAGTCCACCCGACGGGAACGGCAGCAGCTCTGCCTGGTCGCTGCCGTCCGCCGGGCTGGGCAGCTGGTCGCCCAAACGCTCACCGGCCCGCACCAGCTGTGCCCCCATGCTGCCCCGCTTGCGGCGCTGGGAGACGGCCTGTGGCTCCCGCAGCAGGCCCAGCGCGAGCCGGCGGGCCGTGGCAGCCGGGACGGCGCCGGTGAAGAACGACCAGGCGTGCGCGCCGACGCCGGACGGGAAACCTCCAGGCCGGTCGGCACCCCGAGGGCTCGCGCAGCCTTCAGGTACGCCAGCGCGTCCAGCAGCGAGCGATGACGTTGCGCGGCGAGATGGACCTGAGCAGCTACGACCGGCTGTTCCCGTCCCAGGACGCGCTGCCGGGCCCGAGACGATCGGGAACCTGATCGCCGCGCCGCTCCAAGGGGAGTGCCGGCGACGGGGTGCGACGGTGTTCCTGGACCTGAGCACCCTCGAGCCGCAGACCGACCAGTGGGCCTACCTGTCCACCCTGGGCCGGTTCACCCCCAAGGAGGTGGCCCTCCTCGCCGACCGGGCGACCACCGTGACGACGGGGTCTCAGGTCGACCGGCTGGGCCGTAGCTCAGCCGCCCGCGTCCAGCCGCCGGTGCCGCCGTTCATCCCGGCGACGCTCGGCGTCGGGCTGGCGCTCACCCGCCGCTCGCTGCCGGCCGCGCTGCTCGCGATGCTGAAGCACGCCGCCTCGCTGCCGAACCCGCTGTTCTACGAACGGCAACGACGCCGCCTGTCGACCTATCAGCTGCCACGCTTCCTGCGCTGCTACACCGAGGATCTCGACACCTTCACCGTGCCCCGAGGTCTGCACGAGACCGTCGAGAAGCTGGTGCTCGAAGCCGGCAGGCGCTTGGAGCTCACCGATGCCCGACCCGACCCGGGATCGCACCCGTTCTCCTTCTCGGCCGACTTGGCGGCGAACAGGCAGGAGCGCTCGATGTCCTGGCCGAGCACGAGCTCGGGATGCCGGTGGCGCGGCCGGGCGCAGGCAAGACGGTGATCGCCTGCGCGCTGATCGCGCGGCACGCGGTGCCGACGCTGGTGCTGGTCGACCGCAAGCCGCTGCTGGACCAGTGGCGGGCCCGGCTGCTGGAGTTCCTCGGAGTGCAGGCCGGGCAGCTCGGCGGCGGGAAGGACCGGCGCACCGGCGTGGTCGATGTCGCGACACTGCAGACCCTGGCCAAACGGACCGACCTCACCGAGCTCACCGCCGCGTACGGGCTGGTCGTCGTCGACGAGGGCCAACACCTGCCGGCGGTCGCCTTCGAACAAGCGGTCCGTCAGATCCCGGTACGACGCTGGCTCGGCCTGACCGCGACGCCCTACCGGTGGGACGGGCTCGACGAGCTCATCTGCCAGCAATGCGGCCCGGTCCGCTACCAGATCGAGCACGACGAGCGCGACACCCTCGACGGCGGGCGGAAACTGCTCCGCGAACTGCTCGTCAAGCCCACCGACTTCCGCTACACCACGGACGACGACCTGTCCCGGCCCGGCGCGATCCACGCCGTCTACCGGGCTCTTATCGACGACCCCGACCGCAACCGGCAGGTCATCGACGATGTACGGGTTGCGGTGGAGACCGGTCGGCACTGCCTCGTCCTTACCTCGTGGACGCGCCACGTCGGCCTTCTCGCCGAGAGCCTGCGCAGCCTCGGACACGACCCGGTCGTGCTCGGGGGCGGCCTTGGTTTGAAGGCCCGAGCCGCCGCCCTCGCCCGCCTGGTACCCACCGAAGGGGGCCCGCCACTGCTGGCGGTCGCTACCGGCTCCTACCTCGGCGAGGGCTTCGACTGCCCGGCACTCGACACCCTGTTCCTGGTGGCGCCGATCGCCTTCAAGGGCCGGCTCGTCCAGTACGTCGGACGCATCATCCGGCCGCACCCCGGAAAGGACAGCGCCCAGGTGCACGACTACCACGACGTCCACGTCCCGGTCCTCGCGCACTCGCTGATCCGGCGAGCGCCCGGGTACACAAGCCTCGGCTTCCCCGACCCGCGGTGAACATCCAGGACCCGTGGAGCGTGTACCTCCCACCGGGCACGAGAGGTCATCTCTGTGAGAGTCGCCCCCTGGCCTCGGTGCTGCCCAGAGGCCAGCGTCGGCGCCCAGGACGGGGAACGAGATGGTTACGCTCCGTCTGTGCCGGTGGATGTCGCGCTGCCGCGCGAGAGGATGCTGAAGAGCAGCTCGACGTCCGCGGAGGCGAACATCGCGTCCGGCCCCCTGGGAGCCACGTCGCTGAACGGCGAGTCGTAGAGCTGGCCGGCTCGAGCACACCGCGCTCGGTCAGGCCGGTCCTGCGCCGTGACGACTCTTCCCAACATGATTGTTGCGCCGTACCCTGCGAACGCTCGTCGCCAGGCCGGCGCCGCTGACCCGGTCACTGGTGGGGGGCGACGCCGGAACTCTCCAGGAGGATCTATGGCCCAGGCAGTGCGCACGGTCATCAGCCCAGGTCGATACGTGCAGGGCAAGGGGGCCATTCACCAGCTCGGGGAGTACCTGAGGCAGCTCGGCTCGAAGCCGCTCATGGTCGCCGACGACCTGGTGTGGGGGCTGGTCGGGCACGACATCGAGGCGTCGCTGTCGGCGGCCGGGCTGCCGACGACTCGCGAGACGTTCAACGGGGTCCCGAGCGCACGGGAGGTGGATCGGCTGGTCCAGGTCATCAAGGACGCAGGCGCCGACGTCGCGGTGGCCGTCGGCGGCGGCAGCTCGATCGACGCGGTGAAGGCCGCTGGGTTCCTGGCCGGCATCCGCTGGGCGAACTGCCCGACGGTGGCCTCCACCGACGCGCCCTGCAGCGCGCTGTCCGTGATCTACACCGAGGACGGGGAGTTCGAGGAGTACAGGTTCTTCCCGCGCAACCCCGACCTGGTGCTGGTCGACTCCCAGATCGTGGCGAACGCGCCCGTCGCCCTGCTCATTGCAGGCGTCGGAGATGCCCTCGCCACCTGGTTGGAGGCGCGCGCCACCTCGCGGTCGAACTCCAAGACCATGGCCGGTGGTCTGCCGACGCTGACCGGCACGGCGCTCGCTCAGTTGAGCTGGGACGTGCTGTGGGAGAACGCCCTGCCTGCCATCGACGCGGTGCGCGATCACGAGGTCACCCCGGCGGTCGAAAAGGTCATCGAGGCGAACACGCTGCTGTCCGGTCTGGGGTTCGAGTCCGGCGGGCTGGCCGCCGCGCACGCCATCCACAATGGCCTGACGGCGGTGAAGAACACCCACGGGCTGGCGCACGGGCAGAAGGTCAACATCGGCTCGCTGACCCAGCTCGTGCTCGAGGGCGCTCCCACCAGCGACATCCGCGACTTCATTGAGTTCACCACCCGGGTGGGGCTACCCACGACCCTCACCGAGGTCGGCTTGCGGGCCGACGACACCGCGTCGCTGAAGACCATCGCAGACGCCTCGACCGTGGAGAACGAGACCATCCACGCCATGCCGTTCGAGGTCCACAGCGACGACGTGGCGAGTGCCCTCCGGTCGATCGAGCGCTTCGCCGTCCAGGTCCGGCAGGACGCCAAGCTACCTGCACCTGTGCCCTTCGTCGCACGGCACTAGCGCTGTCAGATCTGGGCGTGTGGGGCGGGTGGGGCTCGAACCCACGACCGAGGGATTTTGAGTCAACGACGGCTGGCCACGCTGGCCGGAGCCAGCCACACCGCGGTGAACGCCATCCTCGGCCGACTGACGCGGGCCGGGGTCGTGCTCGCCGAGCGCCAAGGTAGCGCCGTGCGCTACCGAGCCAACCGCGACCACGTCGGCTGGGCGGTCGTCGAAGCCCTTGCAGGCATGCGACGGTCGGCCTTGGACGCGATGCGCGCGGAGATCGCGAGCTGGCGTACCGCACCGGTCACCGCTCTGTGCTTCGGCTCATTCGCCCGCGGCGAGGGCGATGAGGACTCCGATGTCGACCTCCTGCTCGTCCGACCCTCCGACGTGGCTGAGCTCGACGACACCTGGGACCGTCAACAGCGGGCACTCCGCGATCTCGTACAGCACGCGACGGGCAACGACTGCCAGATCCTGGACATCGACCTTCCGCGTCTGCTCCGGCATGTAGATCTGGACGATCCGCTGGTGAGCAACCGGCTGCACGACGGTGTCCTGCTCTCGGGCATCACCTTGGCCGCAGCCATCCAGATGGCTTCCACGCAGATCCGGGCGCCATCGTGAGCCCGAGGGCTACGGCGCGGACCGCGCCGTGCACACAGGCGGACGCACGCGCACGGTTGCGCAAGGCGCAGTCCCTTCGTGACCGGTGCCGAGTTGGCGCTCGGCGTCGGCGACGATCCACTGCTGGATTTGCCTGGCGTCGCCGCGGCGCTCGCCGTGCTGGCCGGGATCGCTGCCGCAGACGCCGCCTGCTGCGCCGCGCTCGGAGAGCGGTCCCGCGGCCAAGCACATCAGGAAGCCATCGCCCTGGTCCGGACCGTACGACCACACGGAGTTCAGATGGGCCGCGACCTCGAACGACTGATCCAGAAGAAGGACAACCTGGCGCAACGACTCATCACCTGCGCCAGCGCAATCGTCGCCGGATGACTCGGGCCCTGCGGCGAGGGTGGCGTAGCCCAGCGAGGGGAACCAGTGGAGCACGGCTTGCTCAACGACGCCCTCGCGTGCTGCCGCCACTCATGGCTTCGTCTTCTCCGGGTCGGGCCGATACGGCACGAGGGTGGCGCTGCGGCCGTCACGTCGCCGGATGTGCACGTGCCTTCCGGCCTGCACCTCCCGGATCAGCGCGTGCAGATGGGTCCTGGCGTAGGAAAGCACGACGACCCGCTCGTCGTCGGGCTCCTCAGGCATCGAGGAACAGCCGCAAGGTCTTGGACACCGACAGCATCACGAGCGGGTCGACGCGGCCGAGCGGGCGCAGCAACCGACGCTCGCTCATGGCTCGGATGTCCTCACAGCGGGCGTACGAGGTCTCGTCGAGGCCGTTCTGCTCTGTGGCCTCCACCTCGATTCGCGTCGGGAAGTCGTGCGACGTCCTCGTCATCGGCAAGACCGTGAGGGTGGAGGCGTGCCCGTTCCAGCTGTCGGACGACACGATCAGGGCAGGCCGGACCTTGCCCTGCTCATTGCCGACCGGGACGCCGAAGTCGGCCAGCCAGACCTGCCCTCGCCGGGCCTCACTCACGATCAAGGCCGTCCGCGACGGAGAGCTCCCACACCGGGTCCTCGTCGAGCTCGACCGGATGCCGTCGGAGGGCCTCCTGCGTCTTGCGCCAGAACTCTGCCGTTTCCAGCGCCTCCAGCGCGTCGTCCACCACCTCGCCGATCGAGCTGCCGCGCTGGGCCGCGAGGGCAGCTGCCCGCGCCCTTGTCGCCTCGGACACCCGCACCGTCGTCGCCACGCATCAAGCGTACGTTCCTGCACGCGTGTGCGCATACGCTTTGATCAAATCACTGCCCGCTTCCGGGTACCCGGAATGCGCCCGGACAGCAGCTCCGGCAGCAACGCGTCGCAGCTCTGCGGCAACCAAGACGGCACCACAATCCGGTGCCGTCTTGAGCCTCCCGACGTCCTGCAGGCGGTCAAGCCCCTGGTCGGTTGTCCTCCTCCACGACGATCGCGTCCAGGATTTCGGTGCTGGCTACCTCTTCTTGGAGGATCTCCGCGACGGCCACGCCGTCCTCGACGTGTAACTGTTCAGCCGGTCTGGGTGTGATCGGCGTGCGTAGAGGTGGAACGGTCGTCAGGGAAGGGGGGCCGGCGTCCACCGCCGGCGCCGCGGATCCGACGAGTATTGCCGGGTGTCTCACGAGGCGGCGAGGTCAGGGTCGAAGACTGGGCACGGAGCCCGCGTCGATGCTGTCGGGTCGGGGGCCCGGCCGGACCCCCGACCGTCAGGACCGGTGCGGCCGAGGGACCAGGATCTCGTGCTCCGAGCGCTGCTCCTCGTTCGCCGCGGCCACCGCGTCGGTCACCAGCGCGTGGTCGAGGGAGAGGTGGCAGACCGGGTCCGCGCGGGCCGGGTCGCCGGTGAGCTGGAACGCCTGGCAGCGGCATCCGCCGAAGTCGAGCTCGCGGCGGTCGCACGTCCGGCAGGGATCCTGCATCCAGTCGGTGCCGCGGAAGGCGGTGAACATCGGGGACTCGTCCCAGATCTTCTCCAGGGAGTCCTCCCGCACGCTCGCGCGGGGCAGCGGCAGGGTCTGCGCGGCCGGGCAGGGCAGTGCGTCGCCGTTGGGGGCCACGGTGAGCTGGCGTGCGGCCCACCCGCCCATACAGGGTTTGGGGTACTCGCTGTAGTAGTCGGGCAGGACGTGCACGACCTCCATCCGGCCCGTCAACCGCTCGCGCGCGGCGCGCACGATCTCCTCGGCGCCGGCGAGCTGCTCCCGGCTCGGCAGCAGGGCGGTCCGGTTGCGCCACGCCCAGCCGTAGTACTGGGTATTAGCCAGCTCGATCCGGTCGGCGTCGAGCTCCTCGACCAGGGCGATGATCTCGGCGACCCGGTCGATGTTCTGCCGGTGCAGCACCACGTTGACCGTCAGCGGCCAGCCCAGGTCCTTCACCACGGCGGCCGCCTTGAGCTTGCGCTCGAACGACGGGATGCCGGCGATCCGGTCGGACGTGGCGGGCTCGTCGGCCTGCACGCTCACCTGGACGTGGTCCAGGCCGGCCTCCTTGAGTCCCTCCGCCCGGCTGCGCGACAGGCCGATCGCGCTGGTCACCAAATTCGTGTACATGCCCAGGTCGGCGGCGGTGCGCACCAGGTCCACCAGGTCCCGGCGCAGCAGCGGCTCACCGCCGGAGAGGTGGCACTGCAGCACACCCATCTCCGCGGCCTCGGTGAACACGCGCTGCCATTCCGCCGTGCTCATCTCGTCGTCGTAGGCGGCGAGCTCGAGTGGGTTGGAACAGTAGGCGCAGGCGAGCGGGCACCGGTAGGTGAGCTCGGCCAGCAGTCCGAAGGGCCTGTTCACACTGATATCACGGTCCATCGTGGATCTCCACACACCGCTTGGAGACGAGCCGGGTCAGGAAGACCGTCACCTCGTCCTCGACCACTCGGTCGTAACGCTCCTGCAACGCCGCCGCGACGTCGGACACACTCCGGTGCCCGTCGCAGAGGCCGAGGATGTCCGCCCCGGTCGGGTTGAGCACGATCACCGACTCCGGCCCCAGCAGGACGTGTCGCTCACGGGTCCGGTCGAAGCGCATCCGGACGTGACGCGACAACGCCGGGCGGCCGGACGGCGGGACGGCCAGTGGCGCCGGCCGGGGGGCCGCGGGGGCGCCGGCGGCCGCGCCGTCATTCGGCATGGGCCTGCTCGATCGCGTCCATCATGGACCACAGCACGTCGCACTTGAACGACAGCGCGGCGACGGCGGCGTCCCGGTCCTGCGGGGTCCGGCAGTGCTCCGTGACCACTTCCAGGGCGTGCTCGGAGTCGCGCGGCGCCTGGTACAGGCGGGCCCGGAAGTAGGCCAGGCCGTCCGACTCGATCCAGGTGTAGTACTTCTCGAACGCGGCAAGGCGCTCGGCCATCAGGTCCGGCGCGAACAGCTCGGTCAGCGACGACGCGACCGCCTCCACCCACGGCCGGCTGCGGGCGAAGGTGACATAGGCGTCCACCGCGAACCGCACGCCCGGGACGAGGTGGCGGTGGTCCGCGATCTCCTCGCGGGTCAGGCCGCAGGCCTCGCCCAGCCGGAACCATGCCTCGATGCCGCCCTCGCCGTCCGCGGCGCCGTCGTGGTCGGTGATCCGGCGGATCCAGCGCCGGCGCACCGCAGGGTCGGGGCAGTTGGCCAGGATCGCGGCGTCCTTGCGCGGAATCATCTCCTGGTAGTAGTAGCGGTTCGCCACCCAGCCGCGGATCTGGTCCGGGCTCAGCAAGCCCTCGTTCATGCGCAGGTGGAACGGGTGCGCACTGTGATAGCTCTGCGAGTGCGCACGCAGCTGCTCGACCAGGCGGTCGATCTCTGCCGTCCTCGTCGCCGCCGGACCCGTGTCCGCTGCCGGGCTCATCGTCGTCGTCATCGTGCCGGGACCTCCACTTCGAGACCGTCGGTGGCCACTTCTAGGCCACTTCGCTCGACCTCGCACCGTTCGGGCGAGTCCTCGAGCAGAATCGGGTTGGTGTTGTTGATGTGAATATAGATCTTGCGCTCGATCGGCAGCCGGGACAGCTGTTCAAGGCTGCCCTCGGGCCCGCCGATACAGAGGTGCCCCATGTCGTGGGCCGTCTTCTGGGCCAGGCCGAGGCGGATCAGCTCGTCGTCGTGCCAGCACGTCCCGTCGATGAGCAGGCAGGCGCAGTCCTCGAGCTCGGTGAGCAGGGCCGGGGTGAGCTCCTGCACACCTGGCAGGTACACCGCGGTGCGCCCGGTGCTCTCGTCGGTGAGCCGGTAGCCCACGACCCGGCCGGCGCTGATGCTCGTTCCGCTGGCGCTTGTCTCGTTGTCGGTGCCGAAGCGGTCGTGCTTGGCGGTGGGGACGTCGAAGGCTCGGTACGATATCCCGCCCAGCGACACGTCCTGCCCCGGGACGACGCGTGTCCATTCGACGGGGCAGTAGCGCTCCAGCGTGGTCAGCACTCCGGTCCCCGAGGTCAGTGTCGCGTACGTTGCCTCGGTGGCGTGCAGGCGGATTCCGCGTCCCTCCCGGAGCAGGAGCAGCCCCAGCGTGTGGTCGACCTCAGCGTCGGTGAGCAGCACCGCCTGAAGCGGCGTGGCCCGGTCGTTCCCGGGGTGCAGGCCGGGGAAGGCCTCGAACTGGGCCCGGATGTCGGGGGAGGCGTTGAAAAGGAACCACCGCTCACGGTTGGGGCTGACCGCGATCGAGGACTGCGTGCGCGCCCGGGCCGGCCGGGTGCCGTCACGGACCGCCCGGCACGGCGGGCAGCTGCAGTTCCACTGCGGGTAGCCACCCCCGGCCGCTGATCCGAGCACCCGCAGCCACATGTCACGTTCCCCCGTTGCTCGTGTCGGCCCCACGTCAGACACGGCGGGGCCGGACGCCGGGAGGGGCGCCGGAACCACGTTCCGGCGCCCCTCCCCTTCACCTTCGTCGGCTTCAGGCCTCCGAGCGTGCGATGTACATCGTCACCTCGGGTCCGCACTCGATCTCTTCGAAGTCGGGTGTCTTCCACTCGGTACGAAGCTCCACTTGCTCACCTCCCTTCTGCGATCTGCCGCCGCGTATGGGTGTGCGGTAGGCCTAGTCCACAGGCAGGGCGAAGACGAACAGCGAGTCGCCCGCCCCGGCCCCGAGCAACCCCGGGAGGAACCCCTCGACCCAACCACCCCAGCCGGTCGGGACCACGATGTACTGGCGACCGTCGACGCTGTACGTGCTGGGGCTGCTGTGGTGCCCGCTTCCGCACTGGAACTCCCACAGCTTCTCACCGGTGTCGGCGTCCAGGGCGACGAACTGACCCGACGGGGTGCCTTGGAACACCAGTCCGCCCGCCGTGGCCAGCGTCGATGCGCACATCGGGTACTCATTGCGCCAGCGCCACTTCTCCTCACCCGTGAGCGGGTCGATGGCGGCCACATACCCGTAGTAGTCCTCGAGGTCGACGGCGACGCCCGCGCCCCAGTACGGGATGCTCTCCTTGAACTCGCGGCGTCGGCGGGTGGCCGTCGCCCCGACTTCCTGCACCGGCACGTAGACCAACCCCGTCTGGGGGCTGTAGGACATGTGCGTCCATTCCTTGCCGCCGGCCGGACCCGGCCAGAAGTGCACCGGGACGCCTTCTTCGTCCGGGTACACCTTGGCCGTGACCTGGCCCTCGGGGGTGATCTCGCCCCAGGTGATCCGGTCGACGAAGGGGAACACGCGCACCAGCTCGCCGTTAGTCCGGTCCAGGACGAAGAAGTACCCGTTCTTGTCCGCGTGCGCGAGCAGCTTGCGCCCGTCAGGGGCGTCGAACAGGAGGTTCTCCATCGTGGAGTCGTAGTCCCACAGGTCGTGCGGGGTGAACTGGTAGTGCCACCGGATGTCGCCCGTGTTCACATCCACCGCGACGACGCTGTCGGTGTAGAGGTTGTCACCCGGCCGCACGCCCCCGTCGAAGTCGGGCGCCGGGTTGCCCGTGCCCGGGTAGAGCAGCTCCAGCTCCGGGTCGTAGGTGGGAGTGACCCAGCAGTTCCCACCGCCGCGCTGCCACGCCTCACCGTCGTCCGGCCAGGTCTCGGACCCGGGCTCGCCCGGCTTCGGAATCATGTAGCGGCGCCAGCGCCGCTCCCCGGTGTGCGCGTCGAACGCGTCCAGACACCCGCGGACCCCGAACTCACCGCCCGAGCTCCCGACGATGACCATGTCCTTCACGAGCAGCGGCGCTACGGTACGGCTCTCGCCGGCCCGTACGTCACCGGCGATGGTGTCCCAGACCCGCTCGCCGGTCGTCGCATCGAGCGCGACGACGTGGGCGTTGAGGGTGGCCATGTAGACCTTCCCGTGCCCCACGGCCAGGCCGCGGTTCACGTTCCCGCAGCACAGCGAGACGTCGTACGGGGAGGCGTGCTTGTAGCGCCAGAGTTCCTCGCCGGTCACGGCGTCCATGGCCCAGCACTTGCCGTCCGGGCCGGAGATGTACATGACGCCGTCCACCACAAGCGGGGCGCACTCGTTCGAATAGGTCGAGGAGCCGGACTGCATGCCCACCGAGCCGGCCTGGAACACCCATGCGGGGGACAGGCGCCTGACGTTCTCCTTGTTGATCTGGTCGAGGTCGCTGTAGCGCATACCGTCGTAGGTGCCGTAGTAGGTGAGCCAGTTCTGCGGCTCCGAGCGGGCATCGAGGATGCGCTCGTAGTCCACGTTTGTGGTCGCCGGGGCGATTCCCTTGACCGCGCTGAGTTGCATGTAGTTAATGGCCTGGCCTGCGTCGACGTAATCGGTCATCCCATGCTCCTGTCTAAGGCCGCGGCTGCGCGGGACGGTCGAGCTTGGCGTAGTCAGGGACTTCCCCGCCCACGACGATCGCTGCGGTCAGGCCGCGGCCCTCGTCATTACCGGTCGTGGAGCTGTAGTAGTACGTGCCCGGGCCGTCCAAGTTGAGGAGGGCTGTCCCTTTGGAGTGATTCACCAGCCAGATGAACTTGGGGTCTCCGTTGTTAGGTAGCACCGCGCAGTGGGTGTTCTTGTCGTCGTTGATGAGCGTGAGCTCGAGGTCACCGCCGTGCGGCATGATGAGGGTCCCGGGCTCCCAGCACAACTGGTCCTCCAGGATCCGGACCGTGGCGGTCATCTTCCCGTCGGGTCCCTCCTCCGCGTGCCCGACCTCTCCGGACCCGAACAGCCGCCCCAGCCCGGTGCTGTTCTGCCGTCTCAGGCCGTCGGCCAATTGGGCCGATGGCTCACCTGCAGTAGTCGTCATTGACTTCATCCTCCCGAAAACACGCGTAGCGGCGGGGTGCGTGATGACCCTCACACTGCCCGGTGCTGACGTCAACCCGGCCCGTCCCAGGCCCCGTCCCCATCTGAGGACCGGGCCTGGCCGCTTGAAGACGATCAGCGGCCTCCGCTGTCGTTCCCTCCCGGGCCCGTCCTCGGTCGGTGCAGTCAGTCAGACCCAGATCCGCGAGTAGACCTTGATTGTCGTTCGAGTTCATGATCTTCTCGTGGTTGAGTGGTGGCGCGGGCTGGGGCGTCGCTGATCGTCCGACGTCGTGGTGTCGGTGTCTCCGGGTCC
>JAABUN010001664.1_pt1 | contig 46545 bp, 16 predicted proteins | sample 5559311 | NCBI WGS metagenome assembly JAABUN01 (sample SAMN10711877, study PRJNA513370) | rock metagenome | isolation source: Antarctica rocks | place: Antarctica: Victoria Land, Siegfried Peak sud
TAATAATAACTTTTATTATAAGGTTAATAAATATATAATAATTATACTTAAGGTAATTAAATTCTAGTAACTTAAGTACCTTATAAAGGGTCTTATACTATTTATAAGATACTTACTTAAGGTTATATAAAGCCTTATTTAATTAATAGGCGTATCCTTATTAACTATTAGTAAAGTAATATAGTTACTCTACTTAGATTTCTTCCTAAATAAGTAATTCTAGGAACGCCGTAATAATATCTAAATACTTAATAACTAGCCTATACTTAGTAATTAGGGTAAGAAGAAGATATTATAATAATATCTTTAAGGTTAATAAGAAGGTCTTATTAAAATTAATCCCCTTAATTTAATAGAAGCCCTTAACTATCTACTAGGCCTTATACTTACTTATTTCACCTATTAGCCTATATTTATAGGATAGAACCTATCTTCCTAGTAAGATATATACCTTATAAGGTAGCTTATATAATATTTTCTATATCTCCTACTTAGTATAGTTAGCTAATTCTTCTTTAGTAGTAGCGAGCTATTTCTTATTATTAGGCCCTTAAAGAGCCTTATCTATTAATATTAGATAGGGATACTCTTTACTAATAGTAATAATATAGATAAGTATAGCCCTAAACCTATTAGGGTTATTAGAAGACTTTAGGCCTTACTTATTAATCTAGTTATAATTAATCTATAATTTATTATAACTAGAATAATATAATAAATTAGGAATAATTTTTTAGGATTTACTATTCCTAGCTAATATCTTATTAATAATAGCTAGTAGTATTTTAGTAGTAATTTAGTATATTTAACTATTATAACTATTCTAATTTTAAATAGTTAATATTTCTAACTCCGCTTAACTAATTCTAGTAGTCTAATTATTTAACTTATATTAATTTAACTTAGGTAGATTATCCTAATTATATCTATTTAAACTAGTTAGCCTACTTATATTATTAGTTAGGCCTAATATTAATTAGCTATTAGGAAGAGTTATTACTAATCTATTACTAGAGTTACTAGTATTTTATTAGGAACTAGACTAGAAGGCTAGTTCCTAAGGGCTGGAATAGATAGTATAAACTACTAGTAAGTAGGTAGCATTATAAAGGTAGACTTAATACTCTAATAACTTTATAATTATAAAAGAACTAATCTCTACCTTCTAAAGAGGTAGAGGGAGGACTATCTAAATACCCCTTAAGGAAGCTACCTAGCCTCTTAGATATCTAGATAAAAGGATATCCGTTAGGATAATAAGAAGCTAAACTAATACTACTAGGATATTACTAGTAGGCTATATTATACTAGCTAGATATATTAAGATATCTTAATAATTACCTCCCCTTTAAGGGTATTTATCCCTAAATACTAACTATTACTATTTATAATAGGACTTATTAAAAACCTTTAAAACCCTAGTAGGGAAAGTAAGGGAAAGAGTTCTAAAAATAGTAATAATATAATAATAGTAATACGCCGCTAATATTATATACTATTAATATATAAAAGCCTTTATAATTATAATTTATATTAATAGTAGAATATAATTATTAATTAAGTTTATTATTATATTACTTTATAAATATATAATATAAATGATAATATAAAAGTTAGGTAATAATATTATACTATTAAATTATATAGTTAATATATATAATATAATATATAATAAGGTTATATTTTATTTACTTTTAACTTCTTTTATAATTACTACTATTAATATTAACTTATTATAAGTTAACTTAAGTTATATCTTAATATATTAATAATAGGAGCTAATATATTTAATATTAATATTATTAATACTTTATAAAATAACTACTATTATAATATAAGTATAATATAAAGGATTAATTATTAATATAATATTATATATTAAATAGTTAATAATTATAAGATAAATTAAGGTAAGTCTTTACTAGTTATCCTTTACTACTTTATATATATTATTACTTTATAATAGACTTTAATTATCTTTAAATATATTATAAATATATTACTTATAAATTACCTTCTTATATAAGTCTATTATATTAGTTATTTAAGGACTTTATTAATATCCTATTATATTATACTTCTTTTAAATTATTCTTATACTCTTTATACTTAAAGGTATTCCTATTAACTAACTCTTATAATAGATAGTTAAATCCTCTTACTACGCCGCGCTACCCTATTATATTATTAGGGTAGTAGCCCTCTTATAACCCTATTATCTTTAATATATTAAGTACCTAGGTTTAAGTCCTAAGTTATTATATAATTAAGAGACTAGTAAGGCTTATAAGAGGTATTACTACCTTTATAAGCCTTATAAATTAATTTATAATAATAGGATTTTAATATAATTTATATATAATATATTAATAGGTTATAAGTCCCCCTTACCTTTTATACTTATTTATCTAGCCTCTTTACTTATAACCCTATTATTACTCTCTAAAGTAGAAAGTTACCCTATTATACTACTTTTATAATATAGGTTACTACCTTTAAAATTAAGATAGAGGTAGTAATTTACTTAGGGGAGTATAATAAAATATTTTTATATAAGTTATAAACCTTTAAAGAATTATTATACTTTAATATAAAGGTAGGTAATTAAATAGTTATTACCTTAAAGGATATCCTAGATATAATAAGATAGTAGGTAAGTTCTTTTATTATATACTTTTTATAATATATATTAATACTTTTATAAGAGGGGTTAAATACCCTTATTATAATAGAGGTTAATAAGGAGTTAAGGGAGGTAAGTATATTATTAAAGTATTCTACTATCTTTATATAAGTCAATTATATATTAAGAGGAGGATAATAATAATTTTAATAAAGAGGAGATAAAAGAGACTTTAGAGGATATAAAGGAGGAGGAGGAGGAGGCTATTACCTCCCCTATTATTATATTACCTACCCCCGCTTCTATTAGCCCTAGCTACCCTTCTTATAATAATAATTCCGCTAGTACTACCCCCTCTACTTATAAAATTCGCGCCCCTTACGCCCCTTACGCCTATTATACTCCTTATACTCCTATTACTCCTACTCCCTTACCTACTCTACCCTCTCTACCTACCCCTATTAGGGATACTACCTTATCCTCTAGCTTATTTATTATAAGCCCTAGCTTACCTTAATATACTCCTCTTATAAGACCTTAATATTATACTTTTAAGTAAAGATTCTTTTTTTAAATTATAAGGATTTTCCTCTTAATTAATTCTTTTCTTATATATCTCTTTATTAAAATCTTTATTATATATATATAACTTATAACTTACGTTTTATAACTTAACTTTATAATTAAATAGTTCTATTATAATAGTTATATACTAGTATTTTACCTTTAATACTTTTTTATTATATATATATTATTATAATTAAATTATTTAATTAAATAGTATTAAATACCTTTACTTTTTATTTTATTTAGGATTTATTCTACTTTATAATACTCTTTATTATTAATAAGTTCTAGAAGAGGTATAAATAATTATTTACCTTTATTAAGATAGCTTTAATATAATTTTAATAAGGAAATATAAAATATAAGATAGATTCTTTATACTATTAAGAGACTTAAGTAATATACTTAATATCTAATTATATCTACTACTTTAAAGGGATTAATATACTTATATAATAACTTTTAATTTAATCTTTTCTACTTTAAATTCTTTATAATTAATATTACTAGTTCTCCTATTATATAAGACTTTAAGATATAAAGTTTATTATAAAACTTTATAACTTATACTTAAATAGTCTACTATTAATCTATTAATATAACTCTTATTTTCAAAAGATTTTTTATATAATCTTTAATTATAAGTACTCCTCCTTTTAAAAAGTTATCCCTAACTTTATCTTTTATATATAAATTATATTTATATATTATATAAAATAGTAAATAACCTAATATAATATAAATACTATTATAATATATAAATTTAATTATTAAGAGTAATATAACCTAATTATTTTATTCTTTATTTAAAAATACTTTAAGGTAATATTTAATCTACCTATCTATTTATAAATAGAAGGTAGTACTTAGTTATCTCTTTATTTTTATATAATAATAGACTTCTAATTAATAAGTACTTATAAATAAGGATCCCTAATTTAATATAATACCTATTAATAAATTATATTATAATATTATATTTTTAAATAAGATCTTAGCTAATTTAATAGTAGTATAAGTACTCTTAGTTAGAAGGTATTAAACTATTTTTATATACTTATTAATAATTATAAGAATAGAATTATATATAAAATTTTTATATTTACTAAGTAGTAAGCTTATAATAAAATTTATAAAAAGTTCTTCTTAAGGCCTATTAGATTATAATAAAGATATTATATTATTATAAGGTTTATATTTAAGAGCCTTTATCCTTTAATATATTTTATAAGTTTAGATATATAATTTAATATCTATTAATATTCTACTCTAATAATACTTATATTAGAGTAATTCTAAGGTTTTTTATAATTTAAAATAACTTATTAAGGTATTATTATAATACCTTATAATAATTTTTATATATAATACTAAATTATCTAGTATATAAAGTACTCCTTTAAATCTTAATAATCTTATAAAATTAACCTTCTAAGGCTATTTAATAGTATTTTACTTAAAAGTTATATACTTTACCTTATCTTTTTATTTAATAATAAATAGATTATTACTTTATAATAAGAGGATAAGTTCTTTTAAGGATTCTAATCTAGCTTTATAAGCTATTTTAAGTTTAATAACTACTCTTACTAGTACTTATAAGATATATTATTTATAACTAATAGCCCTAGTAATAGGATTAAGTAGTAGCGCTACTATATTATATTAATATTAGGAAGGTAGCTTTATACCCCTTCTATCTAAGTTTTTAGACTTAATTAAGAGTTTCCTAAGCCCTCCTAAGCTAGATAGGTTTATATACTTAGTTATTTCTTCTAGCTACCTTTAATTAGAGATAATACTTCTTAAGTTTACTAGCTTATTTTATAAGGTAGGTAGGAGCTAGTTAAATAATATCTTAATATTATTATAATTAGGTCTATATAATAGAGTATTTATAAGATTCTTTTTACTAGGTTAATATTTAATATTAAAGTTATATATAACTAAATAAATAGCCTATTAAGCTTAATAATTATTTAACTACTTTATTTATATAAATCCCTTAAGATTATTATAATTTATAAGTACTTTAATAGTATAATAACTACCTTCTATATAGTATTACTATTACTTAAAGGCTTTAATAATTACTAATAGCTCTTAATTATATATCTTATACCTAGTTTTAGTAGGTATTAATTTATAAGACTAGAAAGCTACTAGATATTAAGCCCTATTATTATCCTATTAAGATAAGATAGTAGTTATAATAAAATTAGATATATCTATTTTAATCTAAATTTTCTTATTAAGATTAAAATATATTAAGATAGGTATAATTATAAAGGCATAATATAAGTTATAAAATACCTTCTCTTTACTAGCACCTTATATAAATAGTCTTAACTTCTTCCTATCCTTACTACCCTTTAAAAGGCTAGTTAAGGGGGATACTATTTATAAATAGTAGTATATAAAATACTAGTAGAAGTTTATAAATCCTAAAAATACTTAGACTTCCTAATATATAATTAATACTAGCTAGTCTTAGATAATAAATACCTTATAACTATCTATTAATATACTATTAATACTTATAATAAACCTAAGGAATTCTATTAAATTAATATAAAATTAATATTTCTTTTAATTAATATAAAGTTAAAACTTTTATAACTACTTAAGTACCTAGTAGATATATTATTTATAACTAAAGATATCTTCTAAATAAATTAAAATATTATTAAGGTATATTATATAAGTAATATCTACTAGGCCTATTAAAGCTCTATTAATATAAGCTTAGAATATAACTAAAGTATTTACTAATCTAAATAGTATAATTATATATTTAAAATAGTTATACTACGTATAAAACGCCGTCTTCTATTTATTACCCTTATAAATATAAATCCTATAATAAGTATCCTTAAGGTCTAACTTAGTAAATATCTTAATACCTTATAAGTAATTAAGTATTTTACTAATTAAAGGGAGAGGATAATAATTCTTTTTTATTACTTTATTTAACTTATAATAGTTAATATATAATTATAAGCTACTATCCTTCTTTAATATAAATAAAATAGGAGCCCTTATAAGACTAGTAGACTCTTATATCTAACCCTTTAACTTAGTATTATTTAAGTAGATATATAGGGTTTCTAACTCCCTTTATAATAAATTATAAATAGGCTTATAAGGAGGCTTATAACTATCTATATTAATAGTATAATCCCTAGGCTTAAATAGGGGTAGTTATCCTACCTCCTTATTTAAAAAGATATTTAAAAAGTTATAAAGACTTTTAAGTAGCTCTAGTACTTTACTATTAAAGCTCTAAGTTTCTACTTAAAATAATCTAATATAGATAATAGTATAAATTACTAATTTACCTTTAAGAGTATCTATAAATACTTATAACTCTAGGATAGATATACTAGTAGAGTCTAATAGAAATTACTACTTTTAACTCCTTAGATCTACTTATACCCTAGCTTTTAATAAGGTAGGTATACTAAGAATAATTAATAACCCCTTCTTCTTAATTATATAAAATATACTAGTATATTAACCTAGCTACCCCTAGCTATTAATAAGATAGTACTCTACCTAGTATATATTATAGTAATAGATTAATTAACTATTTATCTATTTAAGAATTAATAGCTAATAGCCCTCTAGGGGTTTTAAGTTATATTACTTAGTAAAGCTTTAAGAGATAATATTAATCTCTACTCTTATATATCTTATATATTAATAGAACTACTAATATTAATATTATAAATTAATAATAAACCCCTTTTAATAAGTAAGCGCCTTAGTATTAAGGTCTTAATAGAGGCGTACTTCCTTTTTTTAATTTAATAGTCCCTTTTTTAATAGTATTAATAAGTATTATATTTAGATTCCTAGGTATCCTAGGCCTATAATAGTCCTTATTATAATACCCCTTCTTCTTATAATTAAAATATATTAACCCTTCCTTAGTATCTAGTAACTTATTATAACTACTAGCGGGTTAAATACTTCCTACTTTTATAAAAGGTTTAATACCTCTATCTTAACTTCCTTCCCTCTTCTAACCTTTATTCTACCTATTAGAATAATCCCCTTTTTTAATAATATAACTATTACCCGCTATTATTTTAGTATAAAACTACTAGTTATTCTCTAATTAAGTAGTAAGGGTAATTAGGCTTTCTTTAATTATAAGGAGGTCTTAATAATTTATAAGGGCCTTTTAAAGGTCTAAGCGTAACTTTATAAAGAAGTTAATCTATTAATATTCCTTTAAAAAAGGAGGGATTTATAATTTAATCCTACTTAAATATATATTAAAGCTTTATATTAACTAGTTAGGGTTTTATTATATATCTAAGTATAATTATATATTATAAAGCTAGTAGTTTACTAAGTCCTTAATAAGGTTTAGTAAGTATTAAGTAAAGTACTTCTAGGTAACTACTCTCCCTAATAATAACTTTTTATAATAATCTTATAACTTAGTAGGTTTACCTTTTAAGAATTATATAGCTTAAGTAACCTTTATAAACTTAATTAAGAATTTATTAGGTATTAATTAGAATATAATATTTATAATATAATACTATTTCCTATACCTATATATATTCTTCCCCTTATAAAAGGGTAAGTCTTTAGGCTTTAAGTAGCTTCTAGGGTATTAACTACTAGGTTCTTCTAACTAGCCTCTAGTAGATTAACTTAGGGTAAAATTATTAAAAATAAATCTTATCCTAGGGTCTAATATACCTTATATATTAATATCCTAATTTAGAGGGTAGTCCTTTATTAAGCTTTATCCTAACCCTTATTATATCCCTCCTAATAATCTACTAGTAATTTAATATAAATCTAGTATAATTATATCTACTTCTACTTATAATTAGGTTATCCTTTTCTAAATACCTTAAAGCTTTCTTTCCTTTATTAACTACTCTTCTTTAACTTTAATAGTAGTAATAAATTTATTAAGTATAATTATACTAATAAAGGTTTTATTAAAAATTCTATTATTAGGTATATTATTTATTACTTTAATATCTCTTATATTAGACTTTAATATTATCTTAATTTTATTATAATAGACTTCTAATATATTTTTATCTTACTTAGTATTAGATATCTTCGCGTTATTATACTATTATAATCTAGACTATCCCCCTTTAAAGGTAGAGAGATTAGAATTATTAAGAACTAGACTAAAAGGCTAGTTCCTAAGGGCTAGAATAGATAGTATAAACTACTAGTAAGTAGGTAGTATTATAAAGGTAGACTTAATACTCTAATAACTTTATAGTTATAAAAGAATTAATCTCTACCTTCTAAAGAGGTAGAGGGAGGACTATCTAAATACCCCTTAAGGAAGCTACCTAGCCTCTTAGATATCTAGATAAAAGGATATCCGTCGGGATAATAAGAAGCCGAACTAATACTACTAGGATATTACTAGTAAGCCGTATTATACTAGCTAGATATATTAAGATATCCTAATATATTTTTAATATTTTTAGGATTACCTAATACTCCCTTAATACCCTATTAATTAGGAGGGGGTACTCCTTCTAAGACCTTACTATTATAATCTAATTAGTTTAATTAGAGGTAGCTTAGAAGGTTTATAATATAATTATTACTATCTTCTCTATTTATTAGAAGCTTATTATCTTCTATTAATAGTATAATAGCTTTCTTATTAAATATAATATATACTAACCTAATAAGATATTATCCCTTAATATCTTATACGCGGTAGATACTCTTACTATTATAGCTAAGGAAGTAATATTTAATAGCTATATTATCTAGTTTCTTCTTATTTAGTAATATATTAAATAAATAGTACTAATATTTAAAAGGCTTTAAGTATATTAATAGGGGTTAAAAACCGTATTATTTCTTAAAGGGAGACTTCCTATATTTACTAAGTATAAGGTTCTTAATATAATTAATATAATAGATAGCCTTACTCTAGAACTCCTAAAGTAGTCGAATATTAATAAGGACTATTCTATCTTTACTAAATAGTATCTAGTTCTTCCTCTCTATAATCCTATTCTTATATAAGTTATATAGGGCTAATATAGTTAATTATATCCTATTCTCTTTATAGATCTATTAATATTTATAGCTCTAGGCGAGTTTATTATTACTCTAAATAAAGGCTAGTTAATTAATTAATTAATTAATTAATTATACTCTTATACTAGCTAAAAAGCTAATAAGGGTAGGCTATTTAGGGGTACGTATTACGTACATGTTATTCGGGGAGAAACCCTACTATAGGGATAAAAACTCCACCTGATAATTACGGTTCTCTTAACCATTTACAGCTCCTTCCCTCCCCCCCCTAGCAGGCCTACTACTAGGGAGGTAGTAGAGGGGTCGGGTTTACTACCTATTACACTAAAGTTTCGTCTGCAGGTAAAACTTCTTTTCCTTGTCTAGGGCCTAGCCCCTTTCTCTTTTCTATCTCTACCGGCTATTCTTAATCTGATCCGTTTAGCGTAATAGATGAATCCTTATAATAGATAATTCCTTATAGTCCCAGTTATAACGTCCGTGACGGGGAGGGTGTATACGTAAAGGGAGGTGATAGAACTAGTACTTACCTACTAGTCTATCGGTGCCAGGTACTACTAGGTGAGGAGGCCAGCGGCCCTAGCGTACTTATAGACTATTAGGTAGGAAGGCTAATATCCACGTATCTTTATACGGGTTAGGCCTCTACTACCTACTACTATACCGTAGGGACTACCTAGGTACGGCTAAGTATCCCCCCGCCGTATAGTAGTAAGGTAGCGGATACCCGGTATATTTACCGCGGTTATATCGGCCGCTACTATTAAGGTATATACGTGTAGAAGATAATAGGTACTATTAGCTAACTAGACCGGCGGCCCTATCGCGCTTATAGGCTATTAGGTAAGGAGTCTAATACCTACGTCCTATTTCGGGTTAGGTACCTACTACCTGCAGCCGTACTATAAGGACTACCTAGGAAGGGGACTAGAGTATCCTCGCCGCCGTACGGCAGTAATGGCGGTAGTATATACCCGGTGTACTATCTAGCTTACGCTCGATTATTAAGAGGAAGGAAGGGCTAGCTCTATAGTATTACTATCTTTTTATTATACTATTATTATCTGTGTGTACTATAACTGCCCTAAGGTAGGTAGACTCAGGCTACCTAGACCGCGCGGAGCGGAATCGGCTGGAGTATAAGGACGTGGCCTCGTAAGAGACCCTGTAGCGGGTGTAGGTATAGAAGTACCATATATATCCTGTAATATTATAGAGGTTTTATATTAGTAGTATTTCTATCGTCTTATACTAGTATTACTAGTATTACTAGTATATCGCGTTTATAATACGCGTAGGGAAGCGGAGGCTATATTAGGGAGAGGTAGAAGGGTATCTATATAGTATATATTTTTCGTCTATATCTGTATATTCTATCGCGTTATATCTTTTACCGTAATCTTCTAAGAGTTCTCCTTCTATCTTCTCTGTTTTTCTATGGCGTTAGCGTTCCTATTCTCGTTATTACTATACTCTACCTGCGTGTCGATTCCGTAATAACTAGGTAACCCTAGACGGTACTTCTAAAATACCGTGAGATCTCTTAGCTCTCCTAGTACCGAGATACTAGAAGGTTCGTAGCTAGTACCACGTATAAGTAGATCTTATTACCGGTTATAAAGGCTAGTTAATACCCCTAATTCTTCTAATATTTTATTTTAAAGGTAAGTTTTATTAGTAATTCTCCCCTACTAGATATATAGTTTTTAAGATAAAATCCTAAAGCCTTATATATAGATACTATTATATTAGTATATCCCTTAAAGGTAGTTATATAATTAGCTAATACTAGGTTAATATACTAGTATTAGCTAGGGATAGTAACTCTATATATAAGTATTTATAAAGGTATTTAAGTAATTTTCCCTAATATATAACTTTTATATAATTCTTAAGACTTATATTTTTATAGATAATTAGTAGCCTTATAGTTAATATTAGTAGTACGTACTATTACTTTAATAGCTCTTATACTAATATAACTATATTACTTATACTATTAAGTCTATAATATATTATTTTTAGCTAGTATAAATAGTTTAAGGTAAAAGGCTCTTATTTATTATATCTATATTATTTCTAGCTAGTATATCCTATTATATAAGAAGGCTTATAATACCTCCTACCCTAATTTATTATAAAATATCTCTTTTCTATTACTACTAATATACTTATAGCCTTATAAGTCTAGCTAGGTATTTAATAAGAGATTAAACTCTATATTAGGGATATAGTAAATATTAATTAATAGAAAATTATTAATTCTATTATTAATAACTATTAAGATTAATATTAGGCTAGTAATAAGATCTACTTATACGCGGTACTAGTTATAAACCTATTACTTATTAATAGAGCTAAGAGGTCTTTAATCTAAATATAGTTAGAATAAAATTAAGATATTATATAGTAGTAGAGCTCCTTATATAGAGTTTTTATACGCGTAGCGAGCGCGCCCTTAGTATATATAATAATACCTACCTTAGTTCCTACTAGTAGTATTAGCTCTATATATAGAAAACTCTAGGTTAAGAGATAGAAGGTATTATACTAAGTAGAAGAGTTAGAATAATAGGCTAAAGCTACCCCCCTTAACTAGGAGGACTATAACTACGCGTAGGAGTAAGAGTAGTAACCTTATAATAATAAGTATAACTAGTAGGATTTTAATATAATCTACTTTCTCTTATAAGTAGATTATTATATAGCCTAGTATTAGGAAATAGTAATATAATAGTAGTAATAAAGTATATTTATACCCCCCTAATAACTTTAATAGCTCCCTTCTATATATTATAAAAAAGATATATAGTAATTCTTAATAGGAGTATTATAGGCCTTTTATTAGGCTAGTAGTAGTAGCGACCTAGTATTATAAGTTAAATAGAAAAGGATACCTTAATATTAGATAGTATAAGAGAGGAGTAGCTAAGGTAGTAGTAGATTAGTAGGAGGGCTAAGGGTATTTATTAGTATTAGTTAAATTATATAGGGAAGGGTAAGAGGGTAATTAGGGGAATATAAACCTTTTAAGAGTAGGAAAAGGGGCGTAGCCTATAAACGGAAGGAGTAGCTAATAGCTCTAACTACTTATATTAGCCCTGATATATATATCTTAGTTTATAAGAATTAATAATAATATAACCTAATATAATATACCCTAGGTAAGCTAATAATATATAACTATTATATTAATTCTTCCTAATAGGAGCCCAGCCTATAATCTCGTTAATTAGGGCCTAAGGACTTATAATACCTAAGATATAGTATAACGTAGACCTACTTAAGAAATGGCTAGTATACTATCCTTATTACTTATACGCTAAGGAGACCGTGACTCTAGAGGTCTAAATACTATTAGCCCTAAGACGGCTTAATAGCTATTTAACTAAATAGCTATCCTTAAGGCTAAAGTAGTAGAGTCCCGACGCGATACTATTAGTACGGCCTTATAAAGGGGAAGACGCCTAATAGATCTATTAGGGCTTATTATAAGGCGTAGCGTAGCCCCTTCTATACACGTACCTCTAATAGGAGCTATAATAATAATAATAGTAATATATTAGGACCGTAAGAGAGTAAAATATAATAAACCCCTAATATTTACTAGCTCTCTTATAGACGTCCGTTTATAAATTATCGACTATAATAACTTCTTTAACCTCTAGATTATTAAGGGCTCTAATACTTAAGTACTTATAGCGTATACCTACCTTAGACCTAAAATTAGAATAAGGACGTAACTTATAAGACTATTAGGCCTCTAAGAGACCTTTAAAGACTAGGATAAGTTATAAGTATAGCTATTAGAGAATTACTCTATTAGGGATATTAGGTTAGATATAGAGTTAAAAATAGACTATATACGTATAGGAAATAAGGAGTTAGTATAAAATTTTATTAATAGATTTAAAACCCTAGTAATAGATCTATTATAAAATGATTCGGCGATTTATTATACTTTTAGGAAAAAGCTATTAGCTGAAATCCTAGACCGTATCTACTAGTTATAATAGCAACTACTAGATATATTTATAGGATTTAAGACTGTAGTATAATAAGCCGAAAATTATATTAGAGTTAGGAAGTAGACCCTAGAAGACTAAGAGGAGGTAGAATAGGGTTAATAGAAAAGGGTATAACTTACTAATAACTATCCTAATAAGGAAGGCGGAGGGCGCTCTCCCTTACGTAATAAACTAAATAATATAAACTTTAAACTATTAGGATTAAATAGTAAAAAAAGGGCTAATATCTATAATAACTATTAGAAGGCCTAAAGGGATTAAGGGGTATATATATATTATAGGTAGAAGAAATATTAGGCTAAAGACTATACTAATAGACCTATTAACTACCCCTATCTAAAAAATAATTACTTATAATACCTAAGATAGCGTCGTAGGTTACCCTAGTCTTAGAGGAGTACCTTATAACCTAGGAATTACCCCCTTTAAGGTAGGCTAGGTGTAACTTAGAATATTAGTTATAAAAGCTAAAATATACCCTTAAAAAGGAGTTCCTACGCCTTACTCTATTAGATATATTTAATAAGGTCTATAATAAGGATTATATCTTAATACCTATATAAATATAAAAAACCTATTCTAACCTAGACTATTAATATATAAAATTGACCTTATAAGTATTAATCGATTATAGCGCTACGGCGAATTTTATTAACTAGGACTAGGTCTAAATATTAGGCCTTACGCCCCTAAATATTAAGGTAGCCTAGGTTATTAATGTAAATAGAAGGATAATTAGTCCTACCTTATTATAAGCGCTATTTTATATTAAAATTAGCGCTCTAAGCGGATACTACTCTTATTATACTTTTAGAGCCATTCCTATATAAGGTTATTAAATAATTCTAGGCCTATTATAGCTTTAATAAATTAATCCTATTATAGATTAGGCTAAGGGAAAGGTTAGTATACCTGATAATATTAGGGTATTAGATTAAATAGACTTTAATAATAAGGTGGAGGGAGAGACCGTCTATACCTATTACTTTATAACTAAGAAAGCCGACTAATTAGCCCTAAGGGTCCTATTAATAAAGTACTTAGAATACTTAAACGTTTTTAATAAGGAGGTAGGAAGTAAGTTACTACCCTATTATAGCGAACTCGATTATACTATTAACCTTTAGCTAGGAACTATACTACCTTTTAGCTTACTTTATAACCTATTAGAGACTAAGTTAGGTGTCTTAAAGGCGTATATTAAATAGAATCTTAAATTAGGCTTTATTAGACGCTTAAAATTGATAGCTAGGGCACTAATCCTATTTATAAAGAAAAAGGACGGAGGCTTACACCTTTATATAGATTACTAAGGCCTTAATATAATAATAGTAAGAGATTAATATCCGATCCCTTTAGTTTTAAATATTCTAGACTAATTAAGGAGAGCTAAGATGTATATAAAAATCGACTTATAAGGGGCTTATAACCTAATTTAAGTGAAAGAAGGTAATAAATAGAAAATGGCTTTCCGTACTTATTATAAGCTGTTTAAATACTACGTTATACCTTTTAAACTAGCTAATACCCCCTTAATATTCTAATTATATATTAATAAGGCGCTATTATACCTTATAGATATTATAGTTATTATATACCTTAATAATATCCTTATCTACTCTAATAACCCTACCGACTATAACTATTATATTAAGGAGGTTTTAATAGCGCTAAGGAAGTACAGTCTATTTACTAAGCTAGAAAAATGCGAATTTAGTATTAATACCGTGGAATTCTTAGGGTTTATTATCAGCCCTAAGGGTATTATAATAGACTTAATACGAGTCTTAACTATTATAGATTAGCCTACTCCTATAACTATAAAGTAAGTTTAATCCTTCTTAGGATTTTATAACTTCTATTATCGATTTATTAAGGAATATAACTAAATTATAAGGGAGCTAATAGAGCTAATAAAGTTAATAGTTACTTTTCAGTAGTTATAATAGGCTAAATTAGCGTTTAGAGAGCTTAAAGAGGCGTTTATAAAAGCACTACTACTAATATATTACGATCCTAACCTACCTTTATAACTAGAAATAGATATAAGTATATATATGCTATTAGGGGTATATTCTTAGAGGAAGGATAATACTTATACTTATCCGATTATATTTTATAGCCGTAAATTTAACCCAGCCGAAATAAACTATAATACCCTAGATTAAGAATTATTAGCTATTATTATATCCTTTTAAGTATAACGGAAATATCTTAAAGGAGCCTAATACTATATTATAGTTATTATAAACTACTATAACCTTAAATTATTCCTTACTACTAAGACTAAGCCGACGCTAGGCCTATTAAGTAGAGTTTCTTTTAGCGTTTAACTTTAAAATCTAATACTAGCCTAGGAAGAGGAACCCTACTAATACACCCTCCTAGAGGGCTAATTATAACGAGCCTAATACTACTTATACTATAATCCCTTTCTTTAAGTTAGCGCTTATAGTTATTAAAGAAGGGCGGGATATAGCCTACTAGGTAATAACGGACCTATAATTAATAGAATAGGAAGATAACTAGACTAAGAAGCTCTTATAGACTATCCTTAAAGAAATCTTAGAAAAACTTAAGACTAATAGTAGAGCTATTAGGGCTAAAGGATTAAGTTATAAATAGCTATTAGGCCTTCTATATTTTTAGGGTAATCGTTTCTATATACTTAAGGATATAGATCTAAAAGTCCGTATTATACGAAATTTCTATAATTCCCTAATAGTAGGCCACCTTAGTCGTAACTAGATTATTTTAACTATCCGCTATTAGTTCTACTAGCCGTTACTAAGTAATAATATAGGCGATTATATAAAAATATATAATGCCTATTAAAGAACTAAAGCTTTAAAATACCTATTATATAGGGAATTAGTACCTATTCTAATTCCTAATATATTATAGAGATCTATTATAGTAGACTTTATTATAAACCTTAAAAAAAGTAAAAGCCCTGTTAATAATATTACTTATAACTATATTATAGTAATAATAGACTATTTTAGTAAGATATACTACTATATTATATATTATAAATCTATAACCTCTAAATAGTTTATAATATTATTCCTACGAGATATATTTTAGTTATATAAGATACCTAACATAATTATTAGCGACTAGGATACCCTCTCTACCTTATACTTTTAGTAAACTCTTATAAAAGCCCTTAGTATAGATTATAGGCTTTTAACGGCGTATTATTAATAAATAGATAGCTTAATAGAGCGGTAAAATTAAGTTATTAAATAATACTTACGAGTCTTTATAAATTACTAGTAAGATAACTAAGTTACTCTACTTAGCCTTAAAGAATATACTTATAATAATAGTATCTATAATATTATATATTAAAGCCTATTCTTTATCTCTAGTAATAGAGAGCCTAAACTATTCTAGTTAGTAGACGCTCCTAGCTATATTAGCCCTAGTATAACCGCCTAGGAAATAGTAAAAGAACTAGAATACCTTAATATAGTCCTTAGGGAAGAGCTTATTATAGCCTAAAATGCCTAGGCTTAGTATTATAATAAGGGGAGAAAGCCCCTAACCCTCTAACTAGGAGACCGCGTTATATTATATAGCATTAATATCTTATTATAAAGACCTTATAAGAAGCTAGACTATAAAAAAGTCGGCCCCTTTCTAGTAGTAGAGGCTATTATACCTAATACTTATAAGATTAAGTTACTTTTATAAATAAAGGTATACCTAGTATTTTATATATATTTAATAGAACCCTATTATACTAATATAATTAAAGGCTATATCACGCTACTACTACCTTTAATTAGTAAAATTACGGAGTATAATAATAAGAGAGAGTATAAGGTAGATAAGATCCTAGACTCTAGACTCTACTATCGTAAACTATAATATCTTATAACCTAGAAGGGGTATAGATTAGAGGAAAATTTATAGGAGTTAGCGAAGGACGTATAAAATACGTTAGACTTAATTTAATAATTCTACTAAAAGTATCCTTTTAAAGTATTACTATAGTAGTATAGGTATAAAGCCTTAGAGGTATAGAGCCTTAAGGTATAGAGCTATTAGTTAGACCTTTTAGGTTATTTTAGAGTAGATATAGGTATAGAGCTATTTCTTATATATTTAGGAAGTATAAAGCTATTACAATACGTAGTTTTAAGGTATAAAGCTATTTCTTATATATTTATAATATAAAGCTATTATAATTATATAGTTTTAGGGTATAAAGCTATCTTATAGAAAATAAATTATTTAGCCTTAGCTATTAAGTTTATAATTATAGTAATAAGCCTATTAAGTAGAATCGGGTTAGCGCTTTATACTCTACGGGATTTACTACTCTATACTCTTATAAATCTCTAACTTAATTATATCCTCCCTTAGCTTAATAGTCTATTAGCCCTATATTACTACTTAAGATAAAGAACTCTATATTACCTTATATAATTTAAGCTCGTATTAGGCCTATAAAACTAAGGAGGGTCTTATTAGCGCTATTATTATATCGCGGAATTCTAATTATTAGATACTCGGTAAGGCTATTAATATTATAAATCGAGTACTCTAGGAGGCCTACTATAACTATAGACTAGAAGATAAACCGTACTTAGAGTACTTATTTTTTAACCCTATAATAGGAGATATTAACTATCTATTAGAGGTCCTTACTCTTAATAATATTATAAGCGGACTTAGCGGGGATATATTACCTAAACGCGTAAAGCTATTAGACTCTATTATAAGTCTTATTATTCTTAAAGGTATCCCTATTACTAGCGTTAAGGCCTAGTAGCCTCTAGATTTTAATGTTATAGGATTTACTATCTTAGAGCCTCTTAGAATCTATTAGGGTAATATATTTAGTATTAAGTATAATAATAGGTATAGTATATTCAGCTAATTTAGTAAGGATAAATACTATATATATATTCTTTATAGTTAGGAAGATTATAACCTAAAAATATACCGTACTACTACCTTATAATAACTAAACTTAAAGGCCGCTAAAGCCTAGGCTAAGGAATTAACCGCTGGAGTTAGCTCTTATAAGCCTAAGTCCTCTCCTAGGCCTTTATAAGGTACTCCTATCCTATATTAATTATATATACCTCTATTAATACCCTTATACTTAAAACTATTCCGTAACCTCCTAGATAAATTTACTTATAAGCCTCGCTAGCTATTAGATATAAGGGCTAGTAAGTCTAGAGAGGTTTATATAAGCGGTACTACCGGTCCTATCTAACCTTATTACCGTGATATAACTAGAATAGAGGAATCTAGAGAGATTCTTATAAGTAGTTCTACTAGTCCTATTTAACCTTATAACCGCGATATAACTAAAATAGAGGCTACGCCTCCCCTAATACCTAGTACTAGGAATCTTTAAAGGGCCTTTACTAATCTAATTAGGTAGTATATTTATATAGTTATAGTTATAAAGCGCCTAGATAGTACCCTACTTATTTAGGTAGATATAATAGTACTTGCTAGGAAAGCTATTAAGGATATTATACCCTTAGTTAGGGCTATTACTATAAAGAATAAGAAAGCCTTTAATATAACTAAGAGTAATATTACCCCTAGGATATATTAAATACTTTATTAGGGTAATAAGATCTTAAAGACCTTATAAGTTAAAGTAAAATAAATCTGTAATAAGGCTAGATAGCTAACTACTCCTATTATAACCTATTATCTAGATATCGGTTATATTATAAACTATAAAGACCTACCTTATTATAATACCCTAGATATACTCTTATAATATATTAAATTAGGTTATACTATAGCTAATCCGCTTACGTAGTTTATTAAAGAATAACCCGCTCTTATAAAGGTAGAAGACTTAGGGCCTAAGGATTAGGACTTAGAGTAGGATATTAACGGGGGACTTAAAGGCTAATAGTATAGTATTAGGCCTTATAAGGACTATAAGGTATAAAGGGGGGGACTATAAATAGAAGGAGTAGCTAATAGCTCTAACTACTTATATTAGCCCTAATATATATATCTTAGTCTATAAGAATTAATAATAATATAACCTAATATAATATACCCTAGGCGAGCTAATAATATGTAACTGCTATATAGCCCTAGTAAGAGAAAGGAATATATAGATATTAGGATCTAATACTAGGGTAGTAATAATAAAGTATAAGGGAGAGGATAGTATATAGTATTTAAAGGTCTAGAAGTATTATAATAAATAGGGTAGGTAAGAGAAGTTTTCTTCTATAATTTATAGTTTCCTCTTAATAAACTAGAGTTAGAACGCCCTTATTAGCTCTAAGTAGCTAGATAGTAGAGTATAAAATATAAATATAGATATAAGACTAATATTATCCTAATACCCTTAACTTTTATTAGTCTACCCCTAGTAGGTTCTAATACTATATAGTTTTAGACTAGTAAATAGTTAGTAAACTTAGAGTAATCTTAGAAGGTATACTCCTAGTCTCTTAAGTTAATAATAATCTTATAAGACTTATTTTATTATAAGTTATACTTAAAGTAAGTAGTATAAGATTTATCTTATTTTTATTTATCTAGAAGATTTTATTTATTTTACTAGTAATTAGGACCTTTCTTATTTTATTAATAATTATTCTATACTTCTAGCTCTTTCTTTATTTTAGAGGTAAATCCTACTAGTATAAGGTCTAGATAAGTATAAAAATAGGTATTAATATTATAATTATTATTATAAAAGGTATACTTCTTACTATTACTACCTTAATATCTATTATTTTAATATTAGCCTACTTTTAATTATTTATTAAAATTACTAGTAAAAGCCTTAGTATCCTTAGCCTTATTAGCTAGATCTCTATTAGTAAGTAATATAGTAATATATTACAAGCATAGACCAGCGGTCCTTATACTACGCCTAGCGAAGGTACTTCTTATCACCGTCAGGTGGATTAGTCTAGGGAGAGACTCGACCTACAGGTGGATCAGGTGGATCAGCTTACTGAACCATAGGAGCCACGTGTAGATCAGGTGGATCGGTCTACTAACCTACGCCTCTTAGCAGGATCTTATATATCTATATAGAAAGCGTACGTTCTTACTTAGATAGGAGCTTTATACTTAACTTATATTATTAACCTAGATATCTCCTAGATATTAAATATAATACTCGACCTGTATTAGACTAGTTTAGTACGAAGCCTATTTACCCTAGTCCTTAATACTCCTCTCTACGAGATCCACCTAGACTCTAGAGCCTTCTAGTTAGAAGACGACGGGTCGTAACATAATATATTTAAAGTTAATATCTTCCTTCCTAGAATAAGAGTATTAGTAAGGGTATAAACTATTTATTTTATATATTCTAATAGACCTTTCTTAAATATTAAGGCTAGAAAATCTTAATCTAAGGGAGTTCCTATTTACTCTAGTTAGTTCTTATATCTACTAAACTTAGTAAAGTAGATGTAAAGGTATTTAAACTAATTAGATTAAAGGGCTATTAAGGTAAAAAAGATTACTCTTCTTATTATATAAGACTCCGTCTTATATAATAACTTTAATTTTACTTATATATTCTTAACTACTATAATCTTCTTAATTATAATATAAATAGCTAGTATATAAGTAATCTAAATAGTAGTAAGGGCTATCTTTTCCCTCTTAATATACTTATCTTATAATTTATTAATAAGTAGTACGCCTCCTTTAATAGGCTTAATCTAAATTAAAGGTAGGTATTAAGTTATTAATAATAAGATAGTTTTAAACTACTACTTCTTATTACTTATAATTCTCTTTACCTTTAAGCTTTTAAATTTTATAATAGTTAGCTATTATACTATTAATAATAAATAGTCTAGAGAATAATACTTCTAAGACTATTCTAAGACTTATTAAAAAGGTTATTATATAAATTATATAATTCCTAGGTTATATTAAACCTAGGCTTATAACCTATTAAATAGTTTAATAATTAATAAGTTATTTATATATAATTCTAGATATAGTATAATAGTATTTAATAACTAATAGATAGATTATAGCTATATAGAAAAGGAGATATAGAAGGAAAATCTCTTCTAGTATCTGCCAAGACGTGATTTATAATCACCGAGGTTCACCCGAGCTGATTTCCAACAGTTCTGTATGCCAAAGCGCAGCCAACGCTAAGACGAGTCACGTGACAGCGCGGCCGGCCAACCCAAGCCTCTGTGGATTTCGGACGACGAGTGCGTTTGTATATTCTCTGGGGCTGTATATGTCGCGATGCATTTTAAAAGCTTTCCAATCAAGTCACCGTCGCAAGTGTGACAGTAGGTCTATCATGATGTGAAACATAGGACGCGCACCTGTTGGCGAGGGGCTGTGGCTTCCTGCCTGCGCTCAGCCTCCTCCCAATTAAGAACATATAACCACTTTTCTTCATCCTCTTCTATTGACCTTGTCCACTTGTTTCTGCCCAATAACTCTATACCACCAAACTCAACAATGCACACTCAACTAAGTCAGCCCTCAAATCCCCTTTCCAAAGCACGCGATGGAGTCTACCGCTCCTTCTACAACCACTCTACCGCCCCTCGCATCAACAGTGACGAAGTCATAGTCGAAGCGATTCGCAAACAATATCCTGAACTTCACCTCAGCATCACCCCGACATACAGCACCAACCTCCTCAACTACGCCGCCGCCGGCCAGGCGTCAGCCACGCCCGTCGACGCCGACAACTCCCTTGCCGAGAACCTGAAATGGCGCATGTACGAAGCTCCCGCAACGCGCTTGGACGGCGGCTCAGGCATTCTGCTCGACGACATCCAATTTGGTAAATACCTCTACAAGTGGAACGAGCATGATTACTTGCTGTACCAAGTGGTTGGGAAAGATGGACTTCAAACCACCGACATGACATACCTGCTTGGCACACCGGAGACGAACGACAGACTGCTGCTCGCGGCCGGCGATTGGGAGACTCAGGTGCACAAAGCCGTTCTCGTCTTCGACGGCGGCTATTGGCAACAGAGCTCGCAGCTATGGCAAGCGGTGCAAGGCGCCTATTGGCACGACGTCATCTTGGACGAAAAGATGAAGAAATCTGTCGTTGGTGAAGTGACCAAGTTTTTCGACTCACGAGAGCGTTACCAGAAGCTGAAGGTGCCATGGAAACGCGGGCTCATCTTCCACGGTCCACCGTAGGTCACATTCTTTGCTAAGATCTCCTATCCTATCCAAAGCTGAATAACAACTACTGACCCCAACCCCCACGCAGCGGCAACGGCAAAACAATCTCCATAAAAGCAATGATGCACTCCCTCTACTCCCGCCCCTCCCCAACCCCAACCCTCTACGTCCGCTCCCTCGCCAGCTGGGCCGGCCCCGAATACTCCCTCAGCCGCATCTTCACCAAAGCCCGCCATACGGCCCCCTGCCTCCTCGTCTTCGAAGACCTCGACAGCATCGTCACCGACGACGTCCGCTCCTACTTCCTCAACGAAGTCGACGGCCTCCGCAATAACGACGGCATCCTCATGGTCGGATCCACCAACCATCTCGAGCGCCTGGATCCGGGCATCAGCAAGCGGCCGTCGCGCTTCGATCGGAAGTATTTGTTCCCCGATCCGGATTTGCGGCAGAGGGTGAGGTATTGCACGTTTTGGAGGGGGAAGTTGGAGGGGAATGAGGATGTGGAGTTTCCGGCGAGGCTGTGTGAGGCGGTTGCGGCGATTACGAAGGGTTTCAGTTTTGCGTATATTCAGGAAGCGTTTGTGGCTGCGTTGCTGGCTATTGCTAATGGAGACGCTGATGATGGTGATGATGATGATGATGATAGGGATGGTGATGTGGAGAGGAAGATGCAGACGCTTACGTGTGCGTGCGATGATCCGTCGCATATGAAGGCGCTGTTGAAGCGGGATGTGGCGGACGATGGGGATTTGGACCGGTATGTGTTGTGGAGGGAGATTAAGAAGGTGGTTAAGACGTTGAGGGAGGAGTTGGAGTCTGAGAAGGAGAAGGGGGCGGATTATGGGTGTTGGATGAAACATGGGTCGAAGTTTGATGATTGATGTGTACCATCGACAGGCATGTATGGGGGTAAGGAGCTTAATGGCTCGGAATCTTTGGGCTGTATGTACAATCTAACGGTTTATCTCGAAAGGTATATACTGCCGTCTAAGCGCGAAAATACCAGCAATCCACCTCATTGATCCCATCACTCATAATCCATTCTTAAATCTCTCAAGCCTCTCCCTTCTCCGTCACCCTCCCTCTATTCCTCCGCCCCAACCCCTTAACCGCACCCACAACCTTCCCCAACCCACCAAACACATATCCCAACCCGAAACTATACCCCTTGACACGAACAGTATAGATGAAGAAATAAACCAGCGCCCAATTACTGACGCAAAACGCCATGAAAATCGGCAGGTACTTCCACTTATCGCTCGGCTTGACGTTCAAGCCAGCCATATACTCCACCCCGTTCCTGTACGGACAATACCCACACCCCACCCCCGCATCAGGATTGACAAGATATCCCCTCCCCGCCCCCTCGACAAACCCCCGCGCATACTGCCCACACGTCATCCCAGGCGGCGGATCGAAGACAGCAGCCTCACCCGGTCCACACACAACCTGCACGTCGCGGAAAGTCGCCGCCACCACGCCCCCAATCCAATACGTGCTCGGATTGAGCCAATACATCCACGATTGCCAGAAGATGGGCAGCTGCGCATACGGTCTCACGACGCCGTTGAAGAGGGAGAACATGACGAAGAAAAAAGGGAGGACGTTGGCGATGACGGTGAAGGTGGGGGCGAAGGCGCAGATCCATTGGCCCCACGAGGCTTGGAAGAGGAAGAAGAGGAGGGTCATGGCGAGGACGTAGCCGGCTGTTGAAGGGTCGGTCGGGAGGCCCGTGGGGAAGTACCAGAGGAGGAAGTAGATGAGGCCGGAGAGGAGGGAGATGGGGATCTCGGTGAGGACGGAGGCGGTGCAGAAGGCGGACCAGCTGTAGATTCTCGAGGGGTGTTCGCGGGCGGTCCAGAGGGCCATGTTTTGGTAGAACTTGGGGACGACGGCGTTTACGACGGTGGGGGGGATGAGGAGGATGAGGAAGTGGGTGAAAAGTCTGTTTTGCATGTCGGCGAGGGTGGGGCCGAGGTGGTAGTAGGTGAAGCCGTTGAGGATGCCGGTTATGGTCGCCACGAAGAGTTTGCCGTAGAGGTAGGAAGGGTCGCGCCAGTGTTGGGTGAAGAGGCGGCGGGTGAGGGTGGTGGTTTGGAGGAGGAGCGGGGAGGCGTATTCGTGCTGGAGGTTGAGGGGTTTGAGGGTTGTCTTTGCGCGCGTGGTGTTTATGCGGGCGATTTCGGTGAGTAGGGCGGTGTTTTCTTGGGAGGTTTTCCATTCCGAGTTCCAGTTTAGGCGTTTGCCGTCTTTTCGTTTTCCACCTTTTGCGGCGGTTTCGAGGATGAACTCTGCGATGTTTTTCTGGGGTGGGCAATGGACTCCTCGGTCGGCGAAGTATTTGTTGACGGCTGAACCATTGTCCCCGACTGGGCCAAAGTAGAAGGTATTTCCTTTCAAATTCAATGCGAGTATCATGTCGAACTGTTGGATGAGTAAAGATGACGGTTGGTGGATTGTGCAGATAATGCCATGTCCAGCAGCCGCCAACTTCTTGAGGAATCGGACAATCGAAAAGGCCGATTGACTGTCAAGGCCAGAAGTGGGCTCGTCAAGGAACAGAAGCGAAGGCTTTGCGGCAAGCTCGACCGCAATGGTGACACGTTTTCGTTGCTCGACACCCAAAGAAAGGATCAAAGCGTCGGATAGCTCTCGAAGTTCGAGGAGATCGATGATCTCGTCAACATATGCAATCTTCTCTGCTCGGGGTATGTGCCTCTCTTGACGCAGCACAGCCGAGAATTCGATCGCCTCTCGGATCGTCGCGGTCCTATCGTGAATGTCTTGCTGCTCCACAAATCCAGTGATCCTCTGGAACTCTGTACCAAGCGGACGGCCGTCGACAAGAAAACTACCGCTGACAGCGCCGATCCTCTGACGTTGGCTCAACGTATTGAGCAAAGTAGTCTTCCCAGCCCCTGAAGCGCCCATCAATGCGACCATGACACCTGGTTTGGCGTATCCGTGCACACCGTTCAGCAACTTGCGTTGACAGCCATCGTAAGGCACGCTGAATTCAACATCCTGCCACGTGAAGATACTGTCATTTTCAGTAATCTTGAGTACAGGTTCGTCCTCCTGACTTTCTGTCTGAAGCTGACCACTTGACGCGCTGCTGTCACCAACGTCACCCCCTTTCTCTGTATCTGCGACCTTAGAGCCTGCTGGTGCAAGCTTCTTAGACCCTTTCTTGAAGATCAAAGCACCGCCACCACCTCCAACGAACGAGAAGACTTCGGAACCTACTACAGTAACAAGGACGTAAAGTACTGAGAAGGCAATGATAACTCCCAAATTGCGCCAAAGGTTTGAGCGTGTGTATTCGTAAGAAGCCCCAAGGTATTCTTCACCTGTGACAGTAGCGCTGCCTACTTTGGCTCCATTAATGGCACAACCCTGATATTGAGGCTGGATTCCCGGGCCCCGTGGTACCAGCTCTTCGGGAGCACACTGCATTACACGACCAGAGAATTCATTGGACAAGACACCTTCGAAAGCGTAGGACACGGGGTTGATGTAATAAAGCCAACCAAACCAGATCTTCGAGCCCAGCAGTATAGGCTTGGGTATCACATAACCAGTAAAGACGATGAGTACCATAAGGGCGACACCAGAAAACCTCACTGCATCGCCAATGGTAGGCGACAGTGCAGCAAACATCCGATAGAGAGAGGTTATACAGATAGTAGTGGTGTAGACGAAAAGGAGGTAGATCCAGAATTTGGAAACGTTCATGTCCAAGCCTGTTAGGAAATACATTATTACCGTAAAGGGGATGACCTGAGCGAATATTAGTGGAAAATCTGCTAGGACGCGCGCCATGATAACGGCACTAGGTCGATAAAACGCATATTCTTTATGTCTTTCTATGACGACTCTACCCGAAACAGCCTTCATTAGCTCAGAGAGCTGGAGCCAGCCAAGGAAGAGGATCGAAAAGAAGGCTGTACCGCCACGGGAGAATACCCCATCGGTGTTCGTGGGCTGGCCGTAGAACAAAGAACCGACGATGAGGCCATTTGATACTATGATAAAGAACTTGGTGTAGAGGGTCATTTTGTCGCCCCAGACAAGCCAAAACTCCCGCTGCGTGCAAGCCATGACTTGCCGCCAGAATGAGATGGTGAAACTGGATTTTGTTGGTACACGCTTAGACTGTTGTTCTTTGACACTCTGTTTGAATTCCCTAGCTTCGATATAATCAGATCGATCCAGGTGAGCTTCGTAGTCGTCGATATCAGCAAGTACTTTCTTGTAATTAGCACTATTCCTAAAAGCCCTTTCAAAATCTTCGGCCGTCTTTGGCGCTTGAGCCTCGTATCCATCGCGGTAGACTCGCTGGGCGGAGTCCGTCACTGATGTTAGAAAATCTGCGGTGGTCTCCTTCTCCGGACAATATAGTCCCAGATCAACAAAGTACTGTTTCGCTTCAGTTGCAGGACCTTGGAAGACCATCCGGCCCTCATCGATGACCAAGACCTTGTCCATCAGCTCGTATATCTGCTCCCCAGCTTGATAAAGGGTGACTAGTGTCGTGCGATCACTAACATCTGTCATTATACGTAAAGAATTAGCATAATCAAGGGCGGTCGAGGCATCTAGGCCTCTAGTAGAATTGTCCCAGCAAACAACGGTTGATTTAGTCGCTAGCATCTCTGCAATACTGACACGTTTCCGTTCGCCGCCAGACACACCAGGTACGTACTCGTTGCCAACGAGCGTTCTTGCCGTATGACTGATGCCAAACATCTTCATCAAAGCGTTGACAATTATATTGATCTCGCCCTGTTGGCGCTTTTTGGTCTTATTGAGAAGCGAGAATTTCAAGGTCTGCCAAACGTTCAATGTTGGAAAATGTTGGTCATCTTCAGGATTGTAGTTGACCTCGCCTTTGTAATTTGCGTTCTGTTCCTTAGCCGAAATGCCTCCGTATGAGACATCACCTGTGACCTGCGCGAAAGCTCCGCGCTGATTGGCGATTGCTTTGAGGAAGGTCGTGCAACCTGAGCCAGGACGACCCAGGACGAGCATCATCTCCCCATGGCGGACAACGCCGGAGAAATCTCTGCAGAGCGTCCTCAGTTGCCGATGCTTATTTAATTTCAAGGCAGGGATGAAGCGGCAAAGTAGATGATACAAGTCTGGCCCGAACGTGCCAAGTATTGCGTCGGGTAGTGTCTTGGTCGAATCGACCGCACTTCCTGCGCCGTTTACTGTGAGGTTCTTGTATACCACTCCAACTTTCTTGGCGGACGCGCCGGTGGTCGTCCTCTTCTCAAAGTGACCCTCTTGGATGAATGGACCTAATCCAAATTCGGGGTCTTCCTCAGCCATACCCTTCGCATCATCCTTTTCTACATCAATATCATTGGTGCTTATACTGTGAGATCCACTAGAAGACCGTCTGCGTCGAAATTTGGCTCGGTGTGATCTCCTGCTTCTGCTGGTGTTGGTCTGCTTTAGTCCAGGTGACTCGTTTCTTATGGATTTTGGGCGACTGAGGTTGGAGAGCTCTCGACGCATGGCTTCATAGTTTTCCATTGCCACTCGTTGGCTAACAGGTCCACCAGTATCTCGTTCGCCCCATGTGCCTTCCATGTTTGCGGTCGACGATATAGCGGTGGAAGTGGGATCAATTGGGGGCTCAGCGTCTGTTATCGCTTTTCCATTGGCATGTTCCCCTTCTTCTGGCGATCGGGTATTGTGGAGATCTGGGTCGGGAGCTGCATCAATAGGTAGCGTTAGCGGTCGAATATTAACAGCCCTTCGATGCACCATTCATACCGCTCGAGTTGGCGCGACGACGAAAGAAGTCTTCGCCCGGGTGCTGACCGAACATGATGATTACTCTACGTCGATTGAAAGTACGGTGAATGGTGGGGTATTGATAAGCAAGAAAGAAGAAAATATTATGGCCAGCGAAGAGGACGAAGAACTGGCGGTAAATATGCTAATAGTATTGTAATCAAGGGTGGCTGCATATTGTTGTAGAGTATCCGCATTCCCCCAATAGAGCTCATTCGGAAAGGGATAGTCAACATCTGTGGATTTGTAAGTGAATGGTGAAATGTGAGTCAATCGTGCGTCATTCGCGGGCGTTCGTGTGTAAGTGGAAGTCAATTCAGATCTAGAATCGACACTAGCCTTCCCTCTTCCGATCTTGACTCGGATGGACGCGGGCACTAGCGGCTCACGATTCAAGCTGCTAAAGACCGTCCGAAGGGGCCGACTTTCTCCCGGAATTAGGCGATAAAGACTTTTGACTCCGACCCTCGATCATGATGCCAAACAATGGCAGCAGCATAAGAAGTACATTTCCTGCACCGATCTCAGGTATAGACTACTCAGTCAACACTCCTCCCCAATAGCTCCGAAAATTCTCCCTTGACGCAAGCCCTGACCCCTTAAGCTGCAATTATCCCTTGTATTTTCGAGCTGTTCGTATCATTGATAGCGAGTTATTTGCCAATAAGATTGCTCGATTGCAAAACGAAGTCGTTGATATGATTCGTCCGATGAGCTATCCTCCCTCCACTAGGCGTGGCTTCTGGATAGATGAGTCGCCTTTGTCGCAGACTACCCGCTGCTTCTGATACGCATATGAAGAAATCACTGTCCGCAATCATGAAGTAGAAACAGCTTGCAAGAAGTGGCTCAGGATGGAAATTCGTATTCCGTAAAATTTGCATTGAGAACAATTTCACGGCTGCTTCGTTGTGGAAACGCTGGTTGCCATCAGTCAAAGGCAGCATGAGCATGTCCTTCGATCAGCACGCCTAGCTTCACCAGCCACCAGTGGTTCCAATGATGGCGACGCATATCGTACGACGTTCGTGGACGAAAGTCATGTGTATGTCAAGTTGGTTCTGCGTCATAATCTATGACACATCCTGCCGCCTTGATGGTATCCTAGGTTACCGATGAAACAACATGGAAAGAGGTTTTCTGGACGAGGAAAGCAATCAGGATTGTATGCAATCGAACATCTCAAGAAAAAGGACCTGATCGCCATGCACTCTGTTGGAGCGACGAATCTCCACTAGTCTCCAAATCTGCAAATGATTCTTTGAGAGGTAATCAGAGAATTCGTCGAAGGATGAGAAATATAATCCTATATTACTTCGGCCCCTGGTCGAGACTCGCGACAACTGTCGTTGTGAGTAGGCTTCTAGACTATGGCAATGCACAAGGATAAGTCTGGAAAACTTACCACATGAGCTACTGCTATCGCAGCGATAGACGAAGTGATACACTCAAGACTCATTCCACATCGACATCTGCTGAACACCAAGAGACTCGGATGGCCATAGAAAGCAGCAGTAGTCCTACGGTCCTCCACCATAGCCGGTACTAGAGGGCAAATGCGTTCTATTCGGGAATTGTGCGAGTTTGTGTTCCACCCACCCCCTTTTCATCTGTATCACTGTTTGGAAGATCTGGTAACCAAACATCAGTGTTCAACTGGCTAATTTCATTCACGATATTCCGTTGATCATACATTTAGTAAGCAATGGAAGGGATGTGACTGGAAAATGGTATAATTGGCGATCTCCCAACGTCAGTAACGATGCATACATGACAGTCTCACACTGGCATTGAAGATTGCTCAAGTTACTAGATACAGGCAAGTATAAGCGACAATCCACTCGCCAGTCGATAGCTACGATCCGCAGCATGTATTTCTTTGAAGACGCAGGGGAGGAACGATACACAGATCGTAGCTCCTTCAACATCTCCATCCACTTAGGCTGAAGGCGAGCAACCTAGCCGTACATGTCATTCACAATGACCGGCACATCTTCCACGGAGGTAATGGATTGGCTCGTTTGGCTAGACATTCCCCACTTTGCCCAAATAGGTTTCAACGTTGCATGTAAGAAGCAGTGATTGTGGTACAAGGTCAACCATGCTACTGTTTGCTGCCTCCTCTCCAAGAGCATGGAAAGCTCGTCTCTGCCTTACTTAGTCATTGGACCGTGCCAACGATACTGACGCTTTCTTCGCACGTTTCATGTACTACCTGTCCAAATATGGGGAAGATATGAGGGGTACATATGATGCTGCAGGCAAATGCACCATGCCAAGCCAATGAGCATCGAGGCGTGAATTCCTCCGCGAATCTGCATATAGGCTTTCTCTGATACACATCAGAGTTTCGCATCTCCCCTGATGAATCGCATGTTTGCGACATTCAGGCCTCTAACGGGTTTAGCGGGCCATTCTGACAGCTTCTCAAATCCAATGCAGGACGCCGCGAAAGGATCAGAGGGGCGAATGAGGCTGGAGCTAGCTCCGCTGGCCGCTAGCAAAACCTCCGCTGTGGCTTGACTGCCGACTGGAGAAATCATTGCGGTCACCCGTTGGCGGCACGCTACCCGAGACTTTTGCTTGAGATGTCCACACGACATTTACTTTGTGATGGTGGACTGCTTTCTTCACGACTAAGCATCGGTGGAGACTAATCTACAGGAGTGAGTGATTGTAGTACTGTGACACTTGTAACACGACCTCGATGGAGTCCAAGCAGCGACAAGGTATAACCCCCGGTCGTTCCAATGGTACTTCGCGGAAGACCGTTAGATCCGGTAGAAGTTTGACAGGCGCAGCAATGCCAAGCCTTTCCCGTTGAATAGTGAAAAAGCTAAAAATGTCAATTTGAGGCCCACGTCTAGAACCCTCCTCCCCCGACTCTTTCCCAACTCTTCTACCTACTTACTCTCATTCTTCTCCTTCACCATACGCATCGCACCACACATATTGCACCACTCTAATTGACGACTTCCGAGCAATACATCGTCAATATCTTGGATTGGAGATCTGGTGGGCCAGTACTGGGGGGGTTCGTGGACCTAACAAGTAACATTGAGATTTGCGCACTTCGCCTGTGGAAAATCCTCCATTGTGTTCCAACACATCCCATCTCAGCAACAGGTCTGAAGCGTTTGCAACATCCACATACTTCGCTTGTATGAGACCCGGACTGGCATTGCAGGAAATACCTGACAATCCAACGCGCAATGCCTCAGCCGCGGTGACCAAGATGGCACCGGCTCTGCCACGGCCGTCGCTGCCTGCCAAACAAATGACATCTCTACCTGAATCACAACCCTCCATGGGATATATGACGACTCGGGGATATTCCGACTCCGCAGTCCCAGGCTGCCGGGCGACTGCAGTCAAAGAGCGTGGGGACTATGGCCACCTAGGCCTGTCGCAAACTGGGCTCGTCGAAGTTGTCAGTGAATCGGGGTTGACATTGACACAGTCAATTCACGTGAAATCACGTCCCAATTTTCAACTCCCGTGCTTCAGAACATTAGGGATCTCCTCGCGTTTTCCACATGCTTTGCTTACCCCACCGGACGAGGCTATTGTTGAGTTTAAACCCGCGATACCACCAGGCCTTATCCCCAGGAGTTCATCCTATCCACCTATCAACATACCAAAGACACCCTCGCCCGAGTGCAACGACCTTGCTGCTATCCTTGGCCGCGATCCTTCAGCGAACGCGGCGTCAAGTACCGCACCTCCAGCCATCGTCGCAACGGAGACCTTGGATACCGTCGAGGAGGAAGGCGCTGGACCCATGAGTTCGAGCAGTGAGGATGAAGATGTCGGCCCTGCCCGTGGGGGATGGATCGTGGATGCCGTTGAGGTCGCTGGTAAGCTGAACCTCTGTTTGGAGAACACGACGAATCCCTATGCTAATATCACTAGTTGCAAACATTGACCCCAACAGCGCCAGCGTTGTCTCTGTACTATGCCACTCCCAACCTTGTCCACTACCTAACAACACGAGCGAGGCGGAGGTCACTACGGCATTTCATAGGCTGTTGTTCGGTATCCAAAACAAGATCGATTCCCCTCACCGTTCAATCAATATCACCCACGCAATTCCCGTAAAGTTCAGCATGGGGCAAATCCCTAACAGTCCAGTCACTACTCCCAGTATCCACAACATCGGCACCGCTGGCATCGACTATTTCAGTCTGCAGTCAAACATCTTTTCCAACGCCGTTGTGGCAATGGGCCATCAAGACGCACTCAAAACTTCGGTGCCGTCCTCACCTCACCCTGTCGTGCCGCCCGCGAGCATGAACGTCTCACTCCTCGAGCGATTTATCCCCCCCTCATCAGCAGAGGAATACTTGCACCTTTTCTCCACCGATGGCCCCTCCGTCCTGGTCGACCGCCTTATCGAGCTCTCCCCAAACGGAGGCACTCTAATCTTCATCTATCCTACCGTAGCCGGGGCCAATACCTTCGCAAACGAGTACCTCGGCCCACTCCTCCACCCTCTCCTTCGCACAATGTGTAGCATTCACAGCCTCAGCATGGACTTTGGCGCCGGCGTCGGCAGTATTGGTGCCGTGGACCAAATGCTTTCGTACGAGAGCATGACGCGTAAGATCAATATTCTGTTGCGGAAGCTTGGACGTGCCACTAGCACCGTACATCGCTTCGCGCCAAAATATACATTGCTCGGGCATAGCAAGCAGTCGGTGGGTTTGGACCGCAAGAACTGGAGCGATTGGTGGACGCATCAGGAGATGCCTAGGATACGGACGGTAGTTGAGCGATACCTGCAGCGAGGGCAGATGATGCCGACGAGGGTGCCCGGGAAGACGGTCACGGCGGCGACGCTGGTGCAGGAGGTGTTGGATGGGGTGCAGAAGGGGAGGAAGTATGCGGATTGCGATGTCGAGAAGGAGGGGATCGAGGTGGGTGTGTATGTGATTAAGCGCACGGCGTGAGTGTAGGAAGGAATTGTGGGAGCAGTATACGAACTTTGGACATCAGACATGAGATCTGGATACACGATGATGGGTTTGGTTGCGTTGACATAGCAGGGTGTTGGGGATTCTGGGATCTACGCATATTGTAAGGGGATAATTGGTCGAAAAACACGATTGGATTCTTTGGCGAGGTAGGATGGTCTCGAGCATCACGTACCCACGATGGAAAACCTTTGCGCTCTTCTTCTTCTTCTCATATACGAGTGTTGTATAGGCGTGAACCATTACCATCCCCTCTCCTTATAATCACCCTAAGATACTCCCAGGCGCCGGCTTTGCTCCGGTACATGCATGCACGCTGCGATTTCCGGAATAGCTCGGGGCGGTCGATTGCATCATAAGTAGGAAGGGGTGTAGGTAAGGGTGTGGTGTCATGTGATAGAGGGGAGCCGGGGGGAAAGGGTCCTGGCATATTTTGGCACTCGTCTCGTTGTCGTCGACAGCTTGGGAGAAAGTAAGGTAGAACAGATCCCGCTGTATTTGTATATTCCGTCCTCTAAGTACCTTACAAGGTATGTATCTTGATCGCTTGGGATAGAATGTTCGACTGACGTTTTCGGGGTATGTACCGTTTAGGAGGGGGGGGAAGGGGTGTAAGGGGTGTGATATGATATGATGTGATTGTAGGTCATTGTGGGTCACTGTAGGGGCACGGGGTAAGTAGATATCTCACGGTTCTAGCGGTATTAGCCTAGGCTGCAGCTTGGTAGGTTGTAGGTTGTAGGTTATAGCTAGAATCCCCGCTGGAACGAGCTGCTGGATAGAATATGGGATAATTGGGATGAAGGGGATGAAGGGGATGAAGATGGAGGTGTATATGTAGAGGAATTTGGAGATCGTACCCTACTATTACTGCTACGGCTAGAAAGTGTAGGTAGGATATGAAAATTGGAATGGGTGTATTCTTTCCCTGTCTTCCTTTTCAGGTAAAGGTTCTTATATCCTTCTATATCTCCTACCACGTCTCTCACTCACTTTCTACCACTCACTTTCTACTACTTCTCCGCCCTTCCTTTCTGAGTAACCGTTCCATTCTTCCTTTGCTATAACCATCTCACGCTAGTATACCTCAGTATCCTCTCCTAGAAGACATAAAATGAAATGAAATGAGAAGATAAACCCTTGCCTTCCTTTCCCTTCCCTCTCTTCCTTTCTAGTGAGGTAAACGTGATTCCTTCACTACGATACCTCCCGCTAGGAACACCCCAGAATCCTCCCGTTCGCACCCTAAGGAATATAGAATAATGAAAAAAATTGACCCGATCCTTCCCTTCCCTTCCCCATCAAAATTCTCCCCTAGATACCCTCAACCTTCTTCCTACTCACGCCGCCACTCCCACTTCCACCAACCAACGAAGAAATATTCATCCCCCCCATTTCTCGCGCACCGTCGCATTCGTATTTGTTAGAACCCCAGCGCGTGACTATTACCGTGCAGTAGTCGCAGCCGAGGGAGCGGCACTAAATCTTGGTGTTAGAGAGCGGTGGTGTAGAGAAGAGAGGTGGGGAGCGGAGGGTGGAAGGGAAGGGTGGGGTGTGGGAAGGGGAAATGGGAGAGGGTGTACGTACGAATGCGTGGCCGCTAGGTCCGCCGTTGGGACAGCTGATCATGCCGCATTGGTTTGAGGCGTGGAGTATTGGGAGGGAGAGGTGCGGTGGGGTTCTGGTGGTGTTGGTGGTGGTGGGGAGGGATGTGATGAGCGGGAATAGTAGGAGTGACTGGAGGAGGACAAGGAGTTGGAGGAGGCGAGGGGGGCGGTGGTTGGTGTGGCGATACATGGTTTGAACGGTGTGGTGGGGGAGGGTGGTGCATGCTCTTTCTTTAATAGGTGGATAGGGTAGGAGGATGTAGAGTGTTGAGTTGGGTAATCTTGGGAGTGAAGGGGAGATGTTTGTAGGCCTATCTATATGTGAAAGAGCCTTTCATTTCCAGTAGAATTGGAGATGGGATGGCCGTGCATCCAGCTGGAGCACGTACCTGGATTGGAGCATAGCCCTCCAAGAATGCAAGGCACGGACTAGGAGAATCTGACAAAAAACGTTCTGACACGGAGCACGGACAAATACCCCCAAGAAAGGTATATTCTGGAGGTGAAGCGTGATACCTACAACAGCATCCAGTGCGCTTGTCCATGATGGAGGACGGCACGTGCATATAGACCGGCACGGGAATAACGAAAGGTAGATGTGAATACCCTTCCACGCACCTACCTCTGGACTCTACTTTGGGACCTCAACAGCGGGTGGTACTCCCGTTAGATACTCACACAGAGGTCGTGGCCGCCCAATGGTGTCAAGGACCCGGCAGCGCATATCATGGCGCTTTGCGCACGGTCTGTTGCCCGACCATAGCCAAGATGCGCCTCGACGGACATTATCGCATAGATGGTGTTTGGGTAGCCGAGACTCCGGTTAGACTCCAGCTACTGTCAAGACTCGAAACCGATTGCGGTCGACGAGAATTAATTTCGCCATGGAAGGGGCCTGTTCTCATAGCCTGTAGCTGGCGCACTTATAGCAAACGATCTGGATCATCGAATCTGTGGTAATTCCCTTTATCGATCACGCATCAATCGTCGTGCACCAATCGTCCTTTTTGAGTTTCATAAAGGATCGTGAAGGAATAACGTGCTCCGATATGTAGGGTCCAAGCCCGAAGATTGTAGCTAGATGTAAGCCGGAACGGATATCGCAAGAAACACGATGCGTGGGTTGTACTGAGTCAGTTGATGCAATATATTGTCCATGCATATGTTGTACTCTGCTCGGCAGTGCAAGCGAATCGGTGCCTGGAATCGATCACACATTACAACTACCGATTCAATGATTGATGAGACTGAGATGATCAAGTCTTCAACGACAGGTCTCTGCTGCTTTGCTGAGATGGTGTTGTGACACAGGGTTCCGAACACGTTGCTCCTTGTGAAAAGAAAGTACAGTATGATCATGATTTGTAGTGGGTAACTTACCACCTTACATACCTCTTGTCTAGCATAATCTGCTTTGATGGATGATTAATATTGTGCGGGCTTGTGAAGGTGAATACGTGCATGGCATGCAGACAGAAAAAGGATTCACCAAACCGGTTATTGGCACAGTTTTGAGGCTCTTCTTGTTAGCTCCAATATCCCTCCTTAAGGTAAGGTAAGGTAAGGTACCTTACGGAGTTCCAGAGCTATCCAGAGCTTTGGGGTGCATGAGGTGACTTCCAACACGACGGCCGGTGCTAATGCAGCAGAGTCACGTCATCGATCGTCCCTGGGAAAGATTCTCCAGCATTGAAGGTGCAACCTTGTGAGATATATATCTAAAGTCGCCGACATGAGAACGCTGACAATGCTATCACCTCTTGATTCTCTCTATGAACTAGGTATGGAGGAGAGGATCAGTCAGTCGCTCAGGAAGTTGAAGTTCCGCGCCTTACAAATGCTCCGCCAAGGCGCGGGCGGATTGGAAAAGTTTTTGTGACGTGCTTTTGACCTTCACTCCACTCCCTGTGAGTCGCCTGAATCGGAACCATGGCCGCCCAACAGACTACGCTTCTCCTTCTCGCCTTCAAAGGCAGGCCTTTCCTTAACAACAACCATCTCTAACACAATACATCCTGCCTGTCATCCATTGACAACCTCGATCATCGTCACAGCCCGCCCTTCACCGCAACTCTCAACCCCTCCTTGTACCCGCTCCTCTCCTCGGCCTTCAAGTGCCTCAAATCTTACCAGTATGGTCCGCAATCTCGTCATAATCGGAGGCAGCTCCAATCCGGAGGTCAACGAAAAAGTATGCGAGCAATTGGGCCAGCCGCTTGGAGCGATCTTGCTCAAGAAATTCTCGGCGGGGGAGACCCAGGTGGAAATACAGGAGAGCGTACGGGGGAAAGACGTCTACAGTGATTGATATAGAGAATCTACGCCCCCCTCGCTTGCTGACGAGGTTACCAGTTATTCAATCGAGTGGGGGTCAGGTCAATGATGATTTCATGGAGTTGCTTATCTGCATCTCTGCCGCAAAATTGGCCTCAGCAAGAAAGGTTCATACCCCAGAATCTATGTACCGTGGAGAGATTTAACGCTCGATAGGTTACTGCTGTTCTGCCGCTTTTCCCATATTCTCGACAAAGTGACATTCCCTGCCACAAGACTGGTGCGCCACCTTTCAAGGCTTGTGAAAGCACATCGCAAACGCCCCATCCGGACCAGCCTCCCACAGCGGGCCTAACCAATGGCATCGAAAACGTGAATAAAGCTCTATACAAGACTCAGACGGACGACTCCAGCAACATAAAGAACAGCACCCAAAACGCTCGCTTCGGTGCTTACAATGGGCGCAGTCCACCCAAACGGAGTAACACCATGAACTCGACGAGCTCCGATATCCCACTACGCCAGCGCAATGTGTCGGTTAATTCAATGACCAATGGGACTTCACATGAAGAGGAGCGGCACACCTCAAGCTTCTCGAAAGATGCCGCATTTCAGCCGCATCCTGGATACAAGCAATGGGTTGCACAGTCAGGAACACTTGTTGCGGACCTCATCACGTGCGCGGGAGCAGATCACGTCATCACGATGGACTTGCATGACCCTCAGTATCAAGGCTTCTTGGACATCCCCGTGGACAATCTCTATGCCAGGCCAATCTTGAAGCGGTACATAGAATCATCGATACCGGACTACCAACAGGCTATCATTGTCAGCCCGGATGCTGGAGGCGCGAAGAGAGCTTCTGCTATCGCAGACGGGTTGGGGATGCCCTTGGGGCTGATCCACAAGGTACGGGTGAATAGGGGGTAAAGGAGTTAATGCTAGCTGATTTCTGCGCATAGGAGCGACGGCCGACCCGAATTACGGACCGACAGACTCCAACTATGATGCTCGTTGGTGACGTTGCGAATCGTACAGCCATCATTATCGATGATCTAGCAGACACTGCCACTACCATTACCGTGAGCAGCCCTGTTGAATGCACCATGGAATCAGTTTTCGTATTCTACATTGAGAAGAGTCTCTCATGGGATGTTCGCTTGGCCATGCTCCCTACATAATTTCCAGGCTTTACAAATCTTGGATAATGGCTAATCTTACAATTCCCAGAGAGCAGCCAAGCTGTTGAGAAAGGAAGGTGCCAAGATGATATACGCCCTTATCACTCATGGTGTGTTCAGTGGCGATGCTATCGACAAGATCAACGCAAGCGCATTAGACAAAGTCATCGTTACGAATAGCGTTCCACAAGCAGCGAACGAGAAACGATGCTCCAAACTTGTTGTGCTGGACGTTGGGCACACCTTTGCGGAGGTCAGTCAACGAACAGTCTGCCGACGCCGAAGCTGATTCGTAACAGGCTATCCGTCGAGTCCACCATGGCGAGAGCATCAGCATGCTCTTCCAGTACGACTGAACCATGGAAACTCCGTTTTTTCTTCATTCTCGTCAGGGTTGCTTAAGAGTAACCCCCCAAAAGTATCTTCGGATTGGGTATTTGCGTCGATTGATCTGCAGTCATGCTTGACCAAGTGCTGGAGAAAGCACTAATGACTTACTTCGATTGAGGTTCAATATGGGGTGGCCAAATGTCATTCAAAAGTTAAGATACATACGTGTGCGACAAGGGTTGGGCATAGATATAACGATCGAGGACAATCGTCCAAGCTTGCTGACTTGAAGACGTGACAGGACAGGTGGTCATAGCCCGAGCCATATGGACAAGCGCCTTGATAAGCTGGACCTATCTACAGGTGTTCTGTACTGGTCGCAAGCTAGTCACGTCTCTCAATGGTCTTCTTTCCTTCTATTTCCATGGAATTCGTGAACAAATCCTGAAAGTTTGCACAACTTTCTATCATTGGTGTTCTCATTCCGTCCATGCCGAGGTCCCCCCATCCGATGATTGTTTTCCCCAGATTTGGTGTGATTTGCAACGTGCCGTTCTCCCGGCGCATTGCAAAATATGACGTGCTGAGGGGCTGACAAAAGCTCAATTGGATTACTTATACAATTGATGAATGATCTCATATTTGCCCTTCAGATGCTGGATATATAAGTTTGCCTTCATCCATTGGTAGATTTCCTTTCCATTATCTTAATTTCAGGTTGATACACATCTGCGATATAATCATCAGCCATCAATATACCAACAATCCATCAATCCATCGCTCATATCTCACGCATTTACAATACTACCGTTTGTGTCTCAATCATCTGCAACGAATCTCCACACCATAACCAGTCCCACGATGGCAACACAGACTCAGACCACCGACGCTCCCCAAAAGCTGCAAGCCATACATGACTCTTCTTATATACCTCGGGGTCCCGTCGTAACCAACCTCAACTTCTACAAAGCACCAATCGACGGCTCGAAACCCTTCAACTATGTCGAATCGCCACCAGAAGGCCAGCCCCAGCGCAACTTCGGAGACACCGACATCCCCGTCACGATCCACGACATTCGCGGCCAAGAATCCTCCTTCAACCTCGACTCCAACGCCTTCGCCACCGTAACCACCACCCCTTCAGCGGAAAAAGACTTCGCCTCCGACGACTCCATCAAGCAAAATTACTACCCCGAAGTCGAAGCCCTCCTCCTCCAACACGTCCCCAACGCCAAACGCATCCTCCTCTTCGACCACACCATCCGCCGCACAACCGGCACCCGCAACCCCGTCGCCCGCGTCCACATCGATCAAACCCACGCCAGCGCCATCGCCCGCGTGCACCGCCACCTTCCCCCCGCCGAAGCCGCCTCCCTCCTCCAATCCCGCGTGCGCATCATCAACGTCTGGCGCCCCCTCAACGGGCCCGTGCAATCGTGGCCGCTGGCGTTTGCGGACTCGACCACCGTGCGCGACGAGGCGCTGGTGGGGATCGAGCATCGGTATCCGGATCGGACGGGGGAGACGGCGGCGGTGATGCATAAGGGGGAAAGGTGGCATTATTGGTCTGGGATGGGGAACGAGGAGAGGTTGCTGTTGGAGTGTTTTGATAGTGAGCAGGGGGGGAGGGTGCCGCATTCTGCTTTTGTCGATCCGAGGACGCCGGTGGGGGGGAGGGCGAGGGAGAGTATTGAGGTTCGGGCTTTGGTTTTTGGATAGGTTGGGTGATAGGGGGTGGGGGTGATGGTGAGATGTGTCATGGGATTTGAGCGAAGGGGATTGGTGGGGCTTATTCTATGTGCTTGGTTTTACATTTAATGCTCCTCTATGCGATTCTATCATAGGCCATACAATACAAATACGTACGCTTGCATGTTGGGATTTCTTGTCAAGAGTAACGCGCAATCGTAGAAGCGCGCCTTCCCGTACATGGTTAGAACAGTATGGGTACCACCCGCTGATAAGCGTTAGCTCACAGATAAAGCTCTGAAACGGGAAAGGCCGTTCGAGATCGACCCTGGTGTTTGGGATTGTTGACTGCTCCCCTTCCTCTTTCCATCCTGCACCACCATTTCTCTTCGTGTAACACCATCTTTGTTCGGTATTTGACGACGTCTCATTCGTTTGTGTGTTTTCAATTGGTGCGAGCTCTTTCTTTACGTCTACGCGACGGCTAGAATATCACCTGCGATCAAAGCCTCAGCAGGTCATACACTCGCTTGTTCGTTGACCGATAACCATCAATTGGACTTGCACCTCCACCCAAATCGACTTATCTTCGTGACTTATTCCTCGACTAGCGAGGGGTACCTCGGACACCATGTTGACCAAAGCACTCACGCTCGCTTGCCTAGCGGCTGCCAATCTTGTATCTGCCGTCTCCATGCCCACCATTTCTGCAGTGGGCTCCAAGTTCTTCTTCTCCAATGGCACCCAGTATTACATCAAAGGTAAGGTGTCTTCTCGGGCAACTGACTGTGCAATACTGACTGGCGTGTGCCCAGGCGTTGCATACCAACTCACGGACCTGGACCCTCTCACCAACGGCACCCAATGCGGCCTCGACGCGAGGCTGATGGCGGATCTGGGAGCCAATACCATACGGGTTTATCACGTCGATCCTATGGGAAACCATGATGCTTGCATGACTGCATTTGCGAATGCCGGAATCTACCTTTTTCTCGATCTTGATACCTTCGATACACAATTCAACCAGGTGGGACACGTTGTCGTCACAAAATACACACAGCCAGCTTCTCTGACATTTTGTGCTCACAGGCTCTTCCAGCATGGAACCAGACCCAGCTCTCCGCATTCGAGGCGGTACTGGATGCATTCAAGGGCTACGACAACTTGGCAGGGGTCTTCGTTGCGAATGAGGCCATGACGTTTTGTTAGCTGCACCCTTTCTCTTTGAAGTCCGTGTGCTGACTCTTTATTCATGGTAGTGAATGGATCCGACACCGCGCCGTTCATCAAAGCTGCCATACGAGACGTCAAGTCCTACCGCGAATCCAAGAAGTACCGTGCAATTCCTGTCGGATACTCTGCTGGTACGTTACGGCACTAAATCACATTCGTCAAACACCTCTTCCCTCAATCACAAGTCCTCGGTTTTCGAAAACTGCCTCGAACGTATAACCCAGGTTTCCATGCTGACAATGACTGCACAGCTGACATCCCAGACCTTCGGCCTATGCTTCAAAACTACTTGGCTTGCGGCAACAACCCTGCAGAAGCTGCAGACTTCTTCTCTCTCAATGTTTACGAATGGTGCGGAGGGTCGTCTTTCAAGGGATCCGGCTACAACGAGCTTGTCGCCAATGCAAGCGGACTACAGATCCCCATCTTCATCTCTGAAACAGGCTGCCACGTCCCGGAACCTAGATCTTTCGACGATCAAGCCTCTATCCTTGGCCCAGACATGGAGGACACATGGTCTGGGGCCATTGTCTATGAATGGATTGAAGAAGCTAACAATTACGGTTTGATATCTTACGGCCCGTCTGTTGATCCGACCAGCAACACAGCAGCTCTTGACGGCTTTACAAGATCCGGCACCCCAACACCAATCTCACCTGATTTCAGTAATCTGAAGAGCCATTGGGCTACCCTCCACCCGACAGGTACGGCATTATCTGCATACTCGGCCTCGGCAAGCAGCCTGAAGCCGATCGTATGCCCAGCGACCACTCCAATGGGCTGGATCGTCAACCCCACAGCCTCCCTGCCCAGCCTGGGTGAGACGCTCGACCCAGCAGCTACATCCACCGGGGGACTCACAACGGCAAGTGGTGCAAAGCCCAGCTCGACGGCCAAGAAAGGGGCTGCAGTAGCTGTGAAGCCTGCATTGATGATGGGCGGGAACCAGGTGGTAGGGATGGGTGTAGGGCTTATAGCCGTCATGTTGGCTTTCCTGTTCTGGCTGTGATCGAAAAAGTCGTTGATGGAATTCTATTCTTGTCTTAATAATTCCCAGCATCTTTCTCAGATCACGGCATGTCATGAGCGGCATTAGCATGTACCATCGCGAGATGGAAGAGCGACGGCGTTGGGGACAATCTTACAAAAGCGGTGTGTATTGTTATATGCTTCACGGTCGCTTCTGTACAGTGGGTAGCATCTAGGACGAAAAGACAGCATATGTTTTGCTGCTGACCGAGTCTGGACTTGTTTCTCAAGCATCGTTAGCCAAGCAATGTGGACAATCAGGAAAATAGCTAGCAAGGCAGTATTTATTACAGTCATGAATCTGACCATGAGGTATATGTCTTCGGAGGTGGTATCATCGCGACTACCTCAAAGTCCTTGTGTTGATCATCCGCCACGATCCGCTAGTCCCTGAGCTAGCAAGCGTCGGTCTTGAGATCCGAGCAGGGATCCGAGATTTATAATACGTACCGAGTATGGTGATAGTGTGTAAGCAGAGCAAGCATGGTAGAAGAAGGGCTTTGCCCGTTCCCTCATCTGTTCATATCAGATACCTCCACTCATAGGATGAGTTGCATTGATGGGATGAGAGAGGAGGGGAGAGAGAGAATGAAATGATTGTTGATTTCTGACGTCGGGCATTCGGTGAACCGGTGATTCCTCCGGCGGGACGTGATTATATCGAGATTCAGAAATCAAGGTACTGCAGGCATTGGGAGTTTAAACGTGGTAGTCGCGCGTATTCTGGATCTTTCTTCTAAATTCCTCATAATCGTCTGGGAACTGCAGCAGAAGAATCAAGTATCCAGAAACCCGTCTGGCGCATGAATCACACGCGGCTTTGGTATGCTTCCAAGCTTGGAGTTCTGTGCATGATGTGGTGCTGTCTAACATGTATACAGTGAGCACGCCTCTGTTCTTGAGCTATAGAGCTCCCACCTCGCTCGATGGCCTCGTACTATGGGTTTGACGGCATGACCGAGCCAGGGCGGGGACCCCAGCCCATGTTTATGCGGCGGACCAAGTCGCGAAGGAGCAGGAACGCCATCATACTGTCGGTTCTGTGCACTCTCCTGCTTGTCTGGGGATGGAGGAGCTCTGGCATTGGCATTGTCAGAACTATCCCTCTCAACTAATGCCATGACAATGCTGACAACAACAGATGCCCTCCGCCTCCAGGTTCTCCAGCACCCTTGCTTCCGCCCCTCAGATTCCGATTGCAGCACCAGAATTAGCGGGTGACTCTGCAGAAGCTCCCTTGATACCTCCTCCACCTCCGAATCAGACGCAGATGGGACTGTCCAAGACTAATCCGGCCTTCCACCTCCTCGTCCCAGCTAGCGAGTCGAATCCCGAATTGTGCAAGACGCTGCTTTCCTCTTTCTTGCTGAGCTATCCATCGCCTACATTGGTCAATTACGGCAAGAAACTTGATGAGGCTGGGTGGGATAAGGGGACCGCCGCTGGGAAGATACGAGGCGTCCTCAGTTTCTTAAGTGACAAATCGAAGGTCAAGGACGATGACCTGGTATTGGTCATCGATGGCTACGACGTATGGTTTCAATTACCGCCCGAGGTTATGATCAGAAGATATCACGCCATGGTTGTCGAAGCCAATGAACATCTGCGCAGAAGATATGGCATGGAGACTGAGGGTAAAGTAGGAGACGGAACGTCAGATAGAGTGCAGAAATATACCCAGAAGGTCATATTCGGAGCCGACAAGATCTGCTGGCCGAATCAAGCAGAGGACCCAGCGTGCGCTGCGGTACCCTACTCGACCCTACCTAAAGATGTATACGGCCCGGACACAGACAAAGACGGCGGAGCCTTCTTGAATCGTCCGCGATATCTTAACGCTGGTAATGTGATCGGCCCTGCCGCCGCCGTACGATCAATATACAATTATGCCATTGAAAAGTTCGAAGAGAAAGCTCGCGATTCATTCGATGATCAATTTGTATTCGCCGAGATATTTGGCGAGCAAGAATTCCAGCGTGAGACCATACGGCGTGCTTCTCAAGCAACCCAAGACCGTTTCTACGACTGGTTCTCCAACAAGCTCGGGTATCCCGACTCGCCTCTGAGCGCCAACATAACAATAAACAACATGACCACCGTCGGCGGTCAACGCTACGAATATAGTATCGGTCTCGACTACGAATCCAATCTTTTCCAAACCATGACCCATTCAACCGCAGACATTGAATTCATAAGCTACAACTCCTCCACAGACCTCTCCACCATCCAAGCTGCTCACCCTTCCCTCCACGACCTACCCTTCTTCCTCCCTCCAGACCTGCAGACAGCAAAACCACCCCTCTCCTACGTATCCCCCGGCTACAACCACACCCGCGACGCAGACGTCGAGCACGAGAAATCCCTCCTGCTCCCACACTCCGAAACCCTCGACCACTTACCCGGTCAATCAACCGACGACGACCCAACAGATACCGAACCGTCATGGCGCACCATCCCCCTCGCCACAAACATCTACGCCGCCTCCGTCCCGGCCATCCTGCACGTCAACGGCGACACCTCCCTACTCGAGAGCTGGTGGCCTAAGCTCTGGTTCCATCCCTACGCTCGCGCCATGCTCCGCCGGTACGTGCGCTCGACGCAGACGCCCGCTGCGGCGGCGGCTGCTGCGAAGGGAGGCCAGACGTGGTGGGATTCCCGTGGCGGAAGGGGCGGGGTGTGGACCGACAACAAGGTTTGGATGGGGTGGGGGGAAGTGTGTGCGGGGGTGGAGGGGGAGGTATTTGGGGATGGGAAGGGGGGGTGGGGGAGGGAGGAGGGGGAGGTAAGAATGGTGAATTCGTTTGGGAAGGTTATTATTGGGGAGGATGAATGAAGCGAATGACTGTTGTTGAGAAAAGCGAGGAGGTGTGGATTGATTGACGATTAGGGCATAACGGTGTTTGTGTTCTTCTCCTATGGCGCTTTTTAAGGAAGGAAGGATGGGGAAATGGCAGAATATAGATAGAGAGGTATACCCATGGTTCGCATATCGGCTGGGGTCGAATAGCTTGCTATATATAGCAGGGAGTTATCGCGTTTAGCGAATTTCCAGAAGGTCTCATGATAGCTGAATACGTTCGTATTGATGAAAATGTTGCATGGGAGAGGAGAAAGTATCGAAGGCGGACGTGGATAGGGTAAGGAGGAAGTCGATAGAGCTTACTCTTCTCTTTTCTTCGCTTTACTTCTCTTGCGGTTGTGTCCCTATCCCTATGCCTTAGTTACCCTATCCCTTACATATATTGCATTACTTTTCTAAAAAGTAGGTTGGAGGAGTTATAGGAGGGAAGATTCCTTGGGGCTTGTGTTAGTCTTTTAGGTGATAGGGTTGTAGAGGGGGATTTCAAAGGGGTGTTTGGAAGGGGGTTTAGAGAGGGGTTGTAAGAAGGGATAGAAGGGATAGATTATTTAATTAGTATTTATTAGATTTTATCTTTCTACTAGAAAGAGGGAGTACTGTAATAGTATTAGTAGTTAGGTATCTTTATTAGTAGGAGCTAGGATAGTGTATTATAGAAATAATTATTGCTATTATTTAAGGGGATATATATAGCTTAGCGTATTACTATTATTATTATCGGATTAAATTAAAGTAAATTAAATTAAATTAAATTAAATTACTAATTGATTCCTTAATAGCTACTACCTTATCTACTAATCCATCCTTATCCCTACCTATCCTCCCAAACCCCCTCTCCCATCCACCCCCTACTCCCCACCCCACCTCACCGATCAGCAACCGGCCTCTTCGCCAACGTCGCGGCCGCGTGCTCGATCGCCAGCACGTGGTAGTCGCTCCGGGGCGCGGTGGAGTAGTAGAGGGCGTAGGCGTCGTAGGGGTTTATGTTGCCTGAGAGGGCGGCGGCGAATTGCCATATGGAGGTGGAGGCTATGCTGGTGGGGGTGAGTGGGTGGTTCTGTTGTGGGAGATGGGGGGAGAGGGAAGGGGAATGGAGGGAGGCGGGGGGAGAGATGGGCGGGGGGGGAGGGGTAGGGAGGGGTGGAGATGGGGGAAGC
>JAABUN010001665.1_pt1 | contig 46512 bp, 43 predicted proteins | sample 5559311 | NCBI WGS metagenome assembly JAABUN01 (sample SAMN10711877, study PRJNA513370) | rock metagenome | isolation source: Antarctica rocks | place: Antarctica: Victoria Land, Siegfried Peak sud
TAGTTCGGCAAACGTTTGTATTGGCTTGGTCAATGTGGCGACGACGGCATCAGTTTAGGGCAAAGTTGTGTCATTATCGCCGTCGGCAACGGCGCTATGCTAGATAACTGCGGCTGTAATACTAGAGAGCGCGGCTTGACCTAGATTCGTTTCGCCGATTCGTTTCGCCCCCACGCTGCACAAAAACAGGGCTCGAGTCTCGAGCCCTGTTCCCCTTTTTCTCTTCGGTTTCTAGCGTGGATCGTAAATCTCTTGCGCGCCAACACTTTGCAGCGTCGAGACGGCGGTATCGACGTCGTTTGTCTCGAGCATAAGAACTTTGCCGCCGTGTTCTAACGCCTGCCGAAACGGTTCCGCGCCGCTCCCGAGTTTGTCCAAACGCGCGTCGTCCGAAGCGTTAGCAGCGCCCAGCATACCGGCACCGGCAGCGAGTGGCGCGGCTCCTACCGCGCCGCCTCCGGCAAGACCGGCACCGGCTATAGGAACTGCGCCGACCTCGGCGGTGGCGGCGTCATCCGCCGTTTGACTCGTTTCAGGTGCAGTATCGGAATGCGTATTTTCAGCGACTTCGACGATGTCGTCGCCTAAACCGGCAGCCTCGAGCGCGTTGACAGCTTTCTCGAGCGCGTCCGAATCGTCAAAAATCGCAGCTACTGTAGCCATGCCTTTACCCCCAAAAAATGCTGACCCGTTGACGTTTGGTGTACTTACGTAAAAAAGGGAGGGCGGAGGCGCTCCCAGATACTAGTGACTGCTCTGCAAGCCCTCGAGTTCGCCGTAAGCTTGCTGAACTGCGTCGCGTTGGCGTTTGACGGTTTCGGTCAGGTCGGCGGGCAGGTCGCGACCCAAAACGTCGTCGTAGTTGTCCAACGCCGCTTTTTCGCCGCGTTGCGTCTCTTTGATGATGGCGTCGTCGCCTTTGCCGGTAATCGCGTCACGTACGTTTAACCAGGTGCGGTGGAGCGCGGCACCGGCGCTACCCCCCTCTTTGGGGTCGCCGCCTAAACGAATCACCTCTTGTTCCAACTCGCCCCGGAACTGTGTGCGCTGCTGACCGAGCTTCATAAGCTGCGACTTAAGCCCGCTGCTGTCAGCCTCTTCAGCAGCTTCGCGGTAACCGTTCTCACCATCGATAGAGGTGCCGATAAGGTAGTTCAGAGCTTTAATCGTATCGTTTGTATCTGCCATAAAAACCTCCTTGGGAAGTGTGTGTTTGGTGGAGCCGCGTCCCGTAGCCGCTGAGATCAGGGCTGGTTGCCACCATGTACCGTAACGTCACCATACTGAAAAGCTGCGGTGAGAATTTGCGCCTCGGTGACAAAGTACGGGGCTCCTCAACGCGGTTCGGAAGATTTTATACCGGGCCAAGTTGTTGCAGCTAAATTTGGTAGGCGAAAAGGCAATAGAAAAAGACAGTAGAAAAAGACAGCAGAAGTAGAGAAATGAGGATGCGACTTGTAGTTGTCCGGTTGTGTAGCAGATGTCATCTGGTTTAAGCCAGCCTCAGTACACAAGGCGTCGATTAGCACACACTTTCCAAGATGGTACCTGCGAGATTCCGGCTCAGTATTTAGAGAACCGCTATGGCTGCCGATTACACAACGACCTCCCCTCACCCCGTTCTTCCGTAACACCTGCCTAAAGGCTACTGCCCCGCACGCTGCTTGACCTGTCTTAAAACCTCAGCGGGGTCGGCGCGAACGCCTTTAAGCGAGCGGCAGAGCGAGGTTACGTCGCGCTCTAGCAGCTCGGCGGCGTTCGGGTTTTCGCGGACTTCGACGGTCTGCGGTACGTCGATCACAATCACCCGGCCCTCCCACCAGAGCAAATTATACGCGGAAAAGTCGCCGTGAACTTTGCCGAGTTTAAGCAGCGCGCCGAGCAGCGCGACGCTCTGCGAAAAGGCGGCTTCGGTTTCTTCCGCGCTGAGGCGCAGGTCGGCGAGACGCGGCGCAGCCCCCTCGTCGTTGCCGATAAATTCCATCAGCACCACGCGGCCTGCCCGGGCGCAGTCGTCGGCCCCGGGGCCGACGAGCGGTTTGGGAACGGGGATACCGGCGTTATGGAGCGCCCAGAGCTGGGTGTATTCATGCATGACCCAGAGCGCTTGCTGCGCGCTGACGCCTGTTTTGCTCCGCTGCTCGATGGCTTTTTTAACGCGGGCGTCGCTGATAAAGCGCCCTTCGCGGTAGCGCGTATCGTTTTTGAACGAACGTACGGCGGCGTCCCGGTAGAGTTTGGCGGCCAGCAACCCCTGAGGGCCGCGCGCGAGGTAAACGGTCGCTTCTTTACCGCTTTTAAGCTCACCGATAAGTTCGGTGATCAGCCCGCGCTCGAGGAGTCCCTGCAGTCCGGCGTCGTCGAAGCCGACACTCGTACGGAGCTGATTTACCGAGCGCCGCCCTTTGGGTTTGCGACGATCTTTACGTTTGGAAAAACTTTCTTGTGGGTCGGCTGATTCATCAAAATACTTCAAATCCCCTCCAACGGGTCGCAGCTTAAGCTGACGCAGTGACGTAGCTAGACGTCGGCAAACGTCATAACAAGCGTGCAGCAGGTGTGGGCGACTCGAGCGGGGTGTTTGTTAGTAACTATTTGTTAGTAACGGGGCTCGAGGCGCGCGTAGATAACCGTCAAACTGTGGACCATACGTCACCTCCAAGAGAGCGGTCTTAAGTATGCGGTTTGACCTGCGGGTTTGTCAATGCAGCTAGCTATCCGCGTCTTGGTCAGTGCAGCTGTGGGTTGGACGTCAAAATACCGTACTTCTTGATACTACATTTTCTGCAAACTGTTAAAAATTCTTATCGCAAGGTGCAACTTCTTTATAGCTCTAACGCGAACTTGCGGCCGATTGCAGCTTGCGTGATAAACTTTTTTATGCACTTTGCTTCTAAAGACCCCGTTTCTGGTGGAACCGATGTGTTTGCCGCCTATCCGGTTCGGGGGTTTGACGAAGCGTTTTCTGCCGGTGGCGTAGTGCGGCCCCACTACGAGGCGTTAGCAGAGGGCTTTAGGGGGCTCGGTAGCGCTGAGTTTCGGCGGCGGCGGGGGCTGATTGAGCTGACCCTGCGCAATCAGGGCATCACCTTCACCGTCTACGGCGACGATGAGGGTACCGAACGCCCCTTCCCCTTCGATCCGTTTCCCCGGGTGATTCCGGCAACCGAGTGGGAGACGCTGAAACGGGGGCTGCTGCAGCGCGTACGCGCGCTCAACCTCTTTTTGCACGACGTTTACCACGGCGGCGAAATCCTTAAAGACGGACTCGTCCCTGAAGCGCTGGTCTATAAAAATGCTCATTTTCGGCCGCAGATGGCGGGCGTCACACTGCCGCACGGCGCGTACACGCACGTCGTCGGGTGCGACCTGATCCGTGACGGCGAGGGGCGCTACCGCGTTTTAGAGGACAACCTGCGTAATCCCAGCGGTGTGTCGTACATGCTCGCCAACCGCACGGTGATGGCCCGGTCGTTTCCAAAACTGATGATGCGGCAGCGGGTACGGCCGATTACACATTACACCACCGCACTTTTTGAGACGCTGCAGAGCCTGTCGCTGCGTGACGGCCAACCGACCATCGTCGTGCTGACGCCGGGGCAATATAACAGCGCTTACTACGAACACGCCTACCTCGCGCAGCAGATGGGCGTCGAACTCGTCGAGGGTCGCGACCTGTTCGTTTCGGATGGGCGCGCATGGATGCGTACGACGGGTGGTAAACAGCAAGTTGACGTGATCTACCGCCGTATCGACGACGACTTTTTAGATCCGCGCGCCTTTCGCCGCGATTCGGCGCTGGGGGTGCCGGGGCTGATGGAAGTTTATAAAGAGGGCCGCGTCACGCTCGCCAACGCGGTCGGTACCGGCGTCGCCGACGACAAAGCGATGTACGCGTACGTCCCGAAGATGATCGAATACTATCTGGGTGAAAAACCGATCATCCCGAACGTCGAGACGTACCTGGGAGCCGATCCCGAGATGCTTGCGTATATCTGCGAACAGGCCCCGGCGCTCGTGATTAAAGAGGTCGGCGGGGCCGGGGGCTACGGGATGCTCGTCGGCAGCGAAGCGTCCCCGGAGCTGTGCCGGGCGTTTGTCGCGCAGGTACGCAAAAACCCGCACAACTACATCGCGCAGCCGATTGTGCAACTCTCGAGCCACCCCACCTATTACCCTGATTCCGAGGTGTTCGAACCGTGCCACGTCGATCTGCGGCCCTATATCTTGTGGGGTGAAACGCCGGTAGTTATTCCCGGCGGTCTGACGCGGGTGGCGCTTAAGCGGGGTTCGCTGGTGGTGAACTCGTCACAGGGCGGCGGCTCGAAAGATTCTGGGTATTAGAAGACGAGGGGGACGCTAGGGAACTGCCGAGCAGCCCTCAGACCGAAGCGCAGCGAGACCCCCCAGAAACTCTTCAGAACGGCGCGCCCGGTGCTTAGCCGCATCGCCGAAAACCTCTACTGGATGGGCCGCTATATCGAGCGGGCTGAAAACACGGCGCGGCTCTTAGACGTAAACTACCACGCGATGGTCGAAGCGCCTTACCTCTCGAAAGGTATCTTGACCGAGCAGTGGGCACCACTCTTGCAAATCACCGGCGACGCAGAGCGTTTTAAGGCGCACTTTAGCAAAGCCGACCGCAACACCGTGCCCGAACGGTTGACGAATCACGAAAGTAACCCCAGCAGCATCCGCTCGAGCCTGACTCACGCCCGCGAAAATGCCCGGACGCTCCGCGACCGCATCTCATCGGAAATGTGGGGGTCGCTCAACCGCGCGTACTTGACGCTCTGTGTCGGCTACGACGACGACGTGACCTTGCACGACTACTGCGAGGCGGTACGCGAGGTAAGTGCGCTTTTTTTTGGCTTGGCCGAGGCGACGATGCCCACGACCAGGGCTGGCTTTTCTTGCGCGCCGGACGGCATCTGGAGCGTTCGGACAATGTGCTCCGGATTCTGCAGGTGCGTTACCGGCAGTACCGGGGGCACGAGCCGGTCGCGCGCGGCATCGAGTTGCACCGAGCGACGGCCTTGTCAAAATCGTGTAGCGCTTTCGAGGCGTTTCGTAAAAGCCACCACAACGCCCTCGAGCCGGGCCGTATCGCCGCCTTTTTGCTGCTCGACCCAAGCTTTCCGCGTAGCTTGCGTTACAGCGTCAAACGGCTTTTCCAAAGCTTGGAAAGCATCAACGCGCAAAACCCCGGGGTATCGTTAGAACCGCTTCGGCAGTCGGGCTGGCTCAACGCGCAGCTCACCTATATGCGCGGGGCCGAGCAGATTATCGAACGCGAAGACCCCAGCTTGGAAGACCTTCTAGAAGCGCTCGCTAAAATCTCCGACGCGACCCGGCGCGCCTACTTTGAAAACGCGCCCGAGGCGCAGCGGCTCGTGCCGAGCCAGTTGCAACAGGGCTTCGGCCCCGGCACCGTGCAGGGCCAAAGTCAGCGTCAGAGCCAAAGCCAGGGGCGTGGGGGGCAGCAAAGCCAGAGTCAAAGTCAAGGTCGGCGTCAAAGCCAGAAGTGACGAAGCTGTAACTGAATGCTTACCAAAGGGGGAGAGCGTGAAAGTTAGAATAGGGTGCGAACTCAGCTACACGTCGGAGTTCGAGACGCCGATGCTGTTGACAATCCGTACGCGGCGCGAAAGCCGCTACCACAAGGTGCTCGACGAGACCCGCGTAACCCAGCCGCAAGGTGCGTTAGGCGAGTACCGCGACCTTTACGGTAACGAAGTCTGGCGTACAGTGGTCGGCCCGGGTTCTCTGATGATTCGCCACGACGTGCTTGCGGAGGTGCCGCCGACTCCCGACCCGGTGCTGCCGGGGCTCGCCGTAACACCGGTCGCGGCGCTCCCCGACGAGGTGATGCTCTACACCTTGCCGAGCCGCTACTGTCAGCTCGAGGGGTTTATCGACGACGCCTGGAAACTTTTCGGCAACGTTCGCCCCGGTTGGGATCAGGTGCAAGCGATTTGCGACTGGCTCCACGAAAACATCCGTTACGAAGTGGGCAGTACGCCCGCGACCAGCAGTTATGAGGCTTACAACGACCGTCACGGCGTCTGCCGCGATTTTGCGCATCTGGGCGTCGTTTTTTGCCGCGCGCTCAACATCCCGGCGCGTTACGTGTGTGGTTATCTGCCTGATATTAGGGTGCCGCCCGACCCGGCTCCGATGGACTTTCACGCCTGGTTCGAGGCGTTTATCGGCGGCGAGTGGCGCACCTTCGACGCGCGGCATAACCGCCCGCGTATCGGCCGCGTGTTGATCGCGTATGGGCGCGACGCGGTTGACGCGGCCTTTTCGACAACCTACGGGAGCGCGCAGCTGTCAAGCATGAAAGTCTGGGCCGACGAGGTCGCCGAAGACTTTACGCTGCCTCAGCAGTAGCGTGGCGACGCAGCAGCGACACCCTCATGACGTCCACGGGTTAAGGCTGTACGTGTGGTAAACAAAGCCGTGTGGTTGTGAAATGCGGGTTGTGAGCGTATCGGTGGGAGCGCACGTTTTATGGTGACAGTTTCCTTTGCTTTAGGCTCTAGCCCCGCCTTAGCCGAAGCCGCTCGAGATTTACGCGGCCGTCAACGAGAAATCGGTCTCCGTTGACGGCTGTTTCAGCCTACGCCGTGCCTGAGTTTATCGACCGTAAACGTATCGTGTGGGCGCAAGTCAAAAGCGTTCAGTACGCGCTTTATCAAAGCTTCGCGTACCGCTACCCGGGACCGATTCGTTCACTTCGGCACGAGCTGATGGTGACGCCTAGAGCGACTTACGGGGGCCAAGAGCTACGCCGCACCAAAGTGAGCGTCACGCCGCCGCTCGAGGTTTCTTCGCATAAAGATGCCTTCGGCAACACGGTGCTGGCGGCTAAAGCCGAGACGGTAGAGGCGGGGCTCGAGTTTAGGTTTCTAAGCACCGTACAAAACCGCGCAGGGGTGCGCCCCGTTCATCTAAGCGCAGCAGAGGTCGCCCCCTTTTTTGAGGCGACGCCGCTGACCGAGGCGGACGCCAAGATGCGCGGCGTCGCACGAGAACTGCGCGCGACCTATACAGGGACGCTGGCGTTCGCCGCTCGCCTTAACGAGTGGGTTCACCACGCGTTGCAGTACGGTTTCGGCGCGACCGATACGCGCACCCCGGCTTTTGCGGCGCTCGCCGGTGGCGTCGGCTTGTGCCAAGACTACGCGCACATCATGGTGGCGATGTGCCGCGCCGCCGGGGTTCCGGCGCGCTACGTGTCGGGGCATATGCTCGGTGAGGGCGGTTCGCACGCGTGGACTGAAGTGCTCGTTCCCGAGGGCGGCGCGTTTGTCGCTTACGGGTTCGACCCGACCAACCGCCGTCGCCCCGGTCTGGACTATCTCGTCGTCGCCCTCGGACGCGACTACAGTGACGTACCGCCGACCGCAGGTTCATTCGACGCGCCCTATAACGGCGAGCTGACCTGCGTCAAGCGAGCGGGGCTTACCCGCGTCGAGTACAGCAGCGGCGAAGTCGTGCGCGTTTAGCGCGTGGCGCTGGTTTGCGGCTGCCTGTGTGGGGTCACTTAGGGCTGGGCGGAGCCCAAACGCCGCGCCGTAAAATACAGCTAGACCCTGGCGGAGTAGGTTATAGACGTAGTGCACAAAAGTAGTGCACAAAAGTAGCGCACAAAATCTGTGACGATACTTGTACGCCTTCTTCCCAAGCCGAACATCAGCAAAGCCCAAATCGGCAACCGGTTCAACCACAAACTATGAGTTACGCCCGCGCGCGCCTCTTTTTAGGAACGAGCTGCGTCGGGCTGTGGGTCGTGATCGCCGCTCTATCGCTCGCCTTCAGTCTGCCGGAAAGGGTGCTCTCTACTTCACCTTCGTGGACGGACGGATTCGGGCAGCTCGTCGGCGTCTTTGTCTACGCGGTGATCAGCGGCGCGTTCGACCTTTTCGGCGGCTACTTGCTGCCTAAAGAGTACGGCCGCTTTACGCCGCCACTCGGCAGGTTTCTTCTGCAGCTGTTTCGCGGCGCTGCACGGCGTCGTGCTCGTCACTACCGGGTTGGTGCTTTTAACGGCGGCTCGGCTCGGCGGGTTCTGGCTCACGTTGCCGGTTTACTTAGGTGTCAGTCTGCTGCTCGTCTACGCGCAACTGCCCCTGGCCCTCACCATAGGTGGGCTGCGCAGAGCACCCGAGGTTGACGGCGCGGTAGTGCTGGGGTCGCCCTATCCACATTTTACCGGCGGAATCGTCGGTTTGGGCAAGGGCCGGTTGGTCGTACCGCAAGCGTGGCGAGAAACGTTGTCGAAGGAGGCGCTCGAGCTGCTTTTGGTCCGTAAAAAGGCGCTGATCGCCAACGGATCGCGGCTCAGCGGGGTGCTTTCGGCCCTGCTCTGGAACTTCGTAGGGTTCTCCCTGGCCTACGGCGCGGCCGGGACACTCGCAAACGTCGCCGGACTGATAAGTTTTAGCCTTTGGTCAACGTTGTGGGCCTTTTTAGGGGTGCTCGTCCTGCCTACGCTCTCGCGGCGCGGCGTCTTCGCCGGAGACGCGCTGGCGCTCGCCGGAGGGGACGACCGTACACTGCTCGAAAAAACGATTGCCGAACTCGATAAAGACCAAGACGACGAGTACAGCCGCGCAACCGGGGTAGAGACCATCTTTCACCCTATTCCGTCGGCGGCGCGGCGGATTACTAAACTAGGGGTTCCGACCGCGACCTGGGGGCCGTGGCACACCGCTCGCGTTGCACTCTATTTGTCCTGGGCGAACCTGAGCTTGCTCTCGAGGGCGGTGCACTGCAACATCGGACGACCCGAAGTGTGGGTGTTTTTGCCCTCCGACTAGGTTTTGTAAAGCCCTTTGAAAACTCTACAACCCGGCTGCAAAAAAACACTTGAACACGTTTATACTCACACCATGACCGACCCCACCACCCTGTCGCTGACGCAACTCGCCCGCGCGTACCGGAGCGGCGAACTGCGTCCGAGCCGCGTGACCGAAGCGTACCTGGCGAAGCTCGCGCCCGGCCCCGTCTACCGCCTTGTCACGGCTGAGCGGGCGCGGGCGCAGGCGGCTAGAGCTGACGGGTTTTTCGACGCCGGAACCGATTTAGGCCCCTTGCAAGGGGTTCCGCTGGCCCTTAAAGACCTGATGGACACCGCAGGCGACGTTACCGCAGCCGGGGCCAAAGTGTTTTTAGACCACCCGCCTGCCGCGCAGGACTGTCCGGCCGCGGCGCGTTTGGACGCGGCAGGCGCAGTTTTCCTGGGTAAAACCAACATGACCGAGCTGGCCTTCTCCGGGCTCGGCCTGAACCCGCACTTCGGAACCCCAGCCAACGTTTTTGACCCTGCGCGCGTTCCCGGCGGCTCGTCGTCGGGGGCTGGCGTCGCCGCGTCGTCGGGGTTGGCGTGTGCGGCGATCGGGTCGGATACGGGCGGTTCGGTGCGGATTCCGGCAGCGTTTAACGGCCTCATCGGGCTTAAAACGACCGACAAGGCGATCTCGACCGAAGGGTGCGTGGCGCTCTCGACCACGCTCGATACACTTGGGCCGCTGACCCGCACCGCCGAAGACGCGTGGCACGTGTGGCGGGCGCTTTTGGGCGCGGCTCCGGCTCCGTTTCGCCCGGATTCCGTAGCCGGACTGCGCGTGCTCGTACCGACGACCGTGCTGCAAGAAGACCTTGAAGGCGAGGTGGCAACGGCGTTCGCTGAAACGTGTGCTCGGCTCAGCGATATGGGCGTACGCCTCGAGACCCGCCCCATGCCCGTTTTAACCGAGTTGAACGAGCTTTACGGACGCTTTGGCAGCTTTGCTACGCTCGAGTCGTTGGCGCTTTATGAAGACCTATTAGAACGTCGTCAGGCCGAGTTTGATCCGCGCGTCGCGACGCGCATCTTGCAGGGCCAGCGCCGCAGCGCCACAGACTATATCCGGTTGGGGCTCGAGCGGGGGAGGTTACAACGTGCGTTTTGGGACGCCGGTGAAGGGTTCGGTGTGGTGCTCTCTCCAACCGTAGCAGCGCTGCCGCCCAAACTGACCGAGCTGGAAACCGACGAGGCGTACGTTGCTGCGAACAGCCGCGTACTGCGAAACACCACGATCTTCAACCTGTTGGGGGTGCCCGCGGTAAACGTACCGTGCGCGCCGATGATCGGCGTCACCGTTGCGGCGAGGCCGGGGTACGAGGCGCTGGTGTTGTCGGTCGCGGCGGCGCTGGAAACCTCGCTTTAGCCGCTAATATACGGTCGTGCTGTCGAAAATTTGTGCGACGCCACCCGGTGGCGTGATAAAAAGCTGAAGTGCGAGTTCGTAACGCGGCCCTTGAAAATACTCGAGCGTCAGCGGATAGTCCCCTACTCCTAAAAAAATATTTCCCGTTTTAAGCAGAGGGTCGTGCTGAAAATCGTTGTTGACGATCAGCTTGGAGCCGAGGTAGAGCCTCGAGCCGTCATCTGAATTAAGCCCAAAGGTGTACCTCCCGGCGCTCCGAATATGCAAGACGCCCTTATACTGCAAGCCGAACCACTCGAGCCTGTCGCTGAGTTTGGGAAAACCCTCGGTAAAGTCGCGCGAGGCGATATCTAAACGGGTCGTATAGATGCTGCCAACCGAACTGAGCTTTGTAAAATCAGGGAGCCTGAGCGTGTTTTTGGGTAACAGATAGATTTGACCGGTCAGCGCGTCGTCGATAACCTCGGGCGTGCCAAAGGTCTTATCGGTCGTGCAACCCGCTAAACCCAGCCATAAGACTATGATCAGCAGTGTGTGTCGTTTCACCCGGCCTCCTCCGGCATGGCTCGGTTCCACTTTCGCCCGAGCCTAACCAACGTAACATTCATAAAAAGGTTCTAAAAACACACGTTTCGAGGGCCTCTAGTCCAGCTTGCGTCACAAACCGGTTTTGATATGTGGATTATCTCGCACCGGAGGGTTTGTAGCGGTTTTTATGAGTAGCCGGCAGTCTGCTGCTATAAAAGCGCCGTAAGCTCCAAAAACGGAGCGGAAGTTGTGGCTGCGCTGCTCAATTGGGGCACCACACCGTGTTTAGAGAGGTTCGCTCGCCGCAACTGAGCCTTCGACCCAACTTTGGCCGTCCGGGGTCACCTCGAGCTTCCACACCGGCAGAATTTCTTTGAGCCGGTCGATAGCCGCGTGGGTCGCTAACAGGGCCGCTTTACGGTGCGCGGACGACGTTACAATAACGATCGACGCTTCCCCGGGCGTCAGTTTGCCGAGGCGGTGCCCGAAGACGATTCGGCCCAAGTCAAATTGTGCGCGCAGTTCGGTGGCGGCGCGCTGCATCTGCCCCAGAATCATCGCCTCGTAGCCTTGGTAGTCGATATAAGAAACGGTCTGGGCGTGGTTGGGTGAACGCACCGTTCCGAGAAAACTGCTGACGGCCCCGTATCTGGGATCGCTCGCCCGCAAGGTACACGCCGCGATATCGAGCGGCGTTTCTGTGACGAAAAAATGGTCTCCAGACGCCGTTTCGGTCTCAGCGTCCGAACCACCGGCAACCGGGGGAAAGAACGCCAGCGTGTCGCCCGTCTGGAGTGTTTCGTCCGGCGCAGCGTAAACCTCGTTACGTGCTGCGAGAGCGCCCTTAAGTTTGAGGTCGGGGTAGGCGGCCTCGAGCGCACTCGCGGCGTCTCTTACGGTTGCGCCGCCGGGAAGCTCGAGCGTCAACGCCTGCTGCCCGACCTGGTCACGGTAGGTCGCGAAAAACAAAATGTCTAACGTCATCTTAAAAGGCTATCAGTTCAGCTCGCCCGTGGTGGGTGCGAGCGTTTCAGTCAGTGTTTCGGTGACGCCGCGCGCGAGCATCAGGGTTTCGGGGTAACGCATCCGCACCGGCCCGAGGAGCAAGAGTCCGGCGCGGCCTCCGCCGAACTCGAGCTGCGCGGACACGAGCGCCAAAGACTCTTCGACGATCAGCGCGAGCGCTTCGGCAGCGGTTGCCGGGGTTTCCACGCGTTCTAAAATCTGCCGGACAAAGGTCGGGTCGGCCGATTCGGGTTCGCTAAAAAGGTGTTTGAGCCCACCTGAAAAAACTCGGGGTGCGCGGAGCTGCGGCCACGCCTCGGCGAGCGCCAGATAGGTGCGGGCCACCTCGTCACCGGCGCGTCCGGCAATATCTGAAAGCGCCTTAGGCATCTCGCTGACCGGCAAGGTCAGGCGGCGGAGGCTGCTTTCAGCCTCGAGCAGGTCGCCGTCTGAGGGCGCGGGGGAAAGCTCGAGCGCGAGCTGACGGACCAAACCGTTTTCAAGCACCACGACGGCCAGTGTGCGGCGGCTCGAAAGTGCCGACAGGTGAACCTCTAAAATTTGCAATTCGTCGTCGGTCGGCAGCGTGACGACGACCGCGTAACCTGAAAGTTCGGCGGTGGTGCTCGCGACGCGTTCTAACAGGCCCTCGCCGTGCGCCCCACGAAAACTTTGCAACAGAAGCGTGCGCTGCGCGGCGGGGAGCGCCCCCGGCGGTAAAAAGCGGCGGGCGTAGCGGCGGTAGCCGCGCTCACTCGGTACGCGCCCCGCCGAGGTGTGCGGCTGCCGCAAATACCCGGCTTCCTCGAGCGCAGAAAACTCGTTACGAACCGTGGCGCTACTTATCCGCAGCTGTTCGGCAATGACCGACGACGAGACGGGTTTGGCCGACACGATGTGGCGTTCGGCAACCAGCCCTAAAATCTGCTCGGTTCGTGCGTTCACCTTTGGGAGTTTACCATCCAGGTTTCTGTAGGGGCGTTTATGTGAAAAAAGTAAAGTTTTTCAAAAGTACACGGGCTACAAGCGGTGATTCTGTTTGTTAAATACCGTTCGTCAAACGCTGTGGCGTTGATTGTCCTGCCTCTTGACTGATTGGTCAGTTTAGACTATATTTGAACCGTTGTGACCCCGCCGTCCTTATCCTCGTCAGAAGAGAGCGCTTCACGCATCCGTATCTTAGGGGCGGCGCAGCGGCTCTTTGCTCAACGAGGCTTTGACGCGACCCCGACCAAAGCTATCGCTGAACAAGCAGGGGTACCGAGTGGCCTTATCTTCTACTACTACGGGAACAAGCGGGGACTGCTCACAGCGATTTTACGTGACGGAGCATTTTTGTCTCACCTGCAAAGGCGGTTTGACGCGCTCGACGAGACGCTCTCGCCGCGTGCATTTCTGCTGGCCCTGGTTCAGATGATTTCCGCCGAGGTCAGCGTGAATCTGGAGGTAATGCAGGTCATTATCAGTGAGATGCAGCACCATCCGGAGGTTTTGGGGGAGGTGCGCCGACTCCGCGAGCCTTTTAGCCGCTACGCAGCGGACCGACTGGTCAAAAAATTTAGAGGAACGCCGCTCGAGCAGGTTGACGCGCAACTTGTCGTTAAGCTGTTATTTTCCAACCTTATCTTTATGCACCTGGTAGACCGAGAACCACCCACCGAAGCTCAGCTCGAGAGTATGGCCGACGCCTTTTGGTACGGCTCGAATAAATAAGTTTTGGGCTGTTTTAACTGATTAGTCAAACAACTACGCGAAGGTCAACGCGCAAAAAGGAGATAATAAATGCCCTATGGCCCTGCCCTATCTACCCAGCTCAGCGCCCCCAAGTTGCCTCTTGACGACTCATTATGTTGATCCTTCATGGAGGCCAAGAGCGCTTCACCGCGCTGATCTTTATCAGCGTCTCCCCCGAGCAGCAGCGCCACGTTCTCGAGCTCAACATTAAGGACACCGAGGAGAAGTTCCAAGATAAGCCCGGTATGATCGCGGTTGCCTTTCATACCAGCTTGGACGGTGAGCAGATTGCTGAGCTGATTCAGTGGGAGAGTGCTGCGCAGCTTCAGGCCGCGCTAAGAGCCGTCGAGATTGACGAACATATAGCTGACGTTCGTCAAGAGGCGACCGGCGATGAGTTTGTGCCCTGCACCCCTCGTTATGTCTACACCGTAGGTCAAGCCGCCGACACTGCCCCTACAGTCTCCCTCAAGGCTGACGCCCTCACGGTCATCGTCAAGCTCGAGACAGACCCCGGCCAGCAACAAGCGCTCTTGGGCTTGCTGGTTCAAGACGTAGAGGCGTCGCACACGACCTTACCGGGCCTCATCTCGGTCAGTTTGTTAGCAAGTCCAGACGGTAAAAACGTCTTTGAGTACTGGCAGTTTGAACAAGCGGCGTTTGCGGCGCATCAGCCTGAATTTGAGAGTGCAGTGCTGGCAAGAAAATTCGAGTCTCTTATTCGCTCTTCTGACGTGAGATTCTACGAAACTGGCCCTATCATGTCGGGAACAGCATATAAAACCGAGGCTTTGGAAAAGGCTGTAAATGCTTACAAGAGGTGAGCGTAGTAAGAAAGAACGAAAGAACTGGCTTGGCGTCACCTCTTAAATGACTGACTGTGAACATTCGCTAGCTTACACCATCATGAGGTTTTTAGCTCAGCGCCCAAACTATCTGCCCAAACACATGTTCAACATCAGTTGAAGTTCAAGAAAACCCGTACTGGAGGCTAACGATGAATCTAGCAATTTTAGGCGCGACCGGTGGAACCGGGCAAGAACTTACCAAACAAGCTTTGGCGTTAGGCCATACGGTCAAAGTGCTGGTACGTTCACCCGAAAAAGTTACTACCCAACACGACCGGCTCGAGGTCGTCAAAATAGACCTGTTGGGCGAGTCGGCAGCTACGTTAGCGGAAAAGCTCGGGGCGAGTGAGGTGGTGCTTTCTGCTCTAGGTGTGCGTACGCTCGGAATTACTCAGTTCTACTCGGAGAGTACCCAAAAGCTTGTGGCAGCGGTGCAGCACGCTCATATTAAACGGTTGCTGATCGTCTCTTCAGTGGGCACGGATCCAAGCAACCACGAACCTCGTTGGTATTTGTGGCTGGTGCGGCGCTTGCTCATCAACTCCTATGTCGATATGGCGCGGATGGAACAATTTGTGATGGACCAAGGCGACCTCGACTGGATTATCGTTCGCCCCTCTCAGCTTACCAACGGTAAAAAGACCGGTGTCTACCACGTGACACCGCGCCATATTCCTGAAGGCAGCATCCGCATCTCACGCGCCGATGTTGCCGAGTTTATGCTTAAACAGCTCGAGCAAGATACCTATGTCCGGCAAACACCTGCACTTGCCTACTAAAGGTCTGGTACTCAAACTGGCCACGCAGGGCAGTTCTTATGAGTCGTTTGATCGACGCCATCAGGTGCTGCAAATTGGCAAATTCAGACGGTAAAAAATATAAACCAGGGTCTATAGACGAATGGCATTCACCCAAAAAACTAAACCCCAAAAAGCTAAAGGAGTTTGATGACACCGATGATGCGACTCGAGCAACGCTACCTCGTCCGGTTGACCACTTTTGAACCCACCATCCCGTTGGAAGACGCTGACTTTATCCAGGCTTGGCGGGAAGCCGCCGAAACCACTCAGCCTCCCGGCCTCGTCTACCGCGAGCTGTGCCGAAAGTTACCCGAAGCTGCGAAGACGGCGACTCCGATTCCCTTTCCCTTTTTAGAATACGCTGTGCTACTGCCTGAGCAAGACGAGCGCAAACCGCCGCCGCTCCCCGAAGTGTTTACCGAGTCTGTCGGTGCAGCAGCGGCGCTCTATCACGCGAAGTTTCGCTTTGTTGAGAATGCTCTGACCGAGTCCACGCCCAAGTATGTCGCGTATGACCTTTACGAACTCAGCGGCCCGGCAGGGCTGCAGCAGGGTTTTGTAATGAGCTGGCCGCCACGCGGCGCGTGCAAGAGCCGTGAACCCGGTTTTGTAGCCGCCACATTGCAGGTCAGCCTCAGAGGGCGTGAGCCGGTTCGGTTTGGCGCTTTTGACCGTACCGAATGGCAAAGTGCCGACCTCTTTAGGGCGGGTACGAAGCACTTGACCGAAGCGTTCCCGGTAAATCAACGTCAAGCTGCTATGGTGAAGGCTCGATCAGGACTTTTCGAGGTCGCTGCGAGCGTGCAGCCGCGACGTGACACAAATGGTGCAGAACCTCACCGTATAAATTCTGATAGTGCAACTCAGATGAAAGCGGTGCGTATCCACGCCTACGGCGGGCCTGACGCCCTGCGGTTGGAAACGGTACCGCGCCCTGAACCGGGGCCGGGAGAACTGCAAGTGCGGGTTCGCGCGGCAGCGATCAATCCACTTGATGTGCCGATGCGTTCCGGTGGGGTGGAACGGGTTTTTCCGCCCTGGTTTCCCGACATCTTGGGTTTCTCTGCCTCAGGCGTCGTCGAGGCTGTAGGACACGGCGTCAACGCTGAACGTATCGGGGAAGAGGTGTACAGCGTGCTCGAGCCGACCATGCGCGGCGGCTACGCCCAGTTTTTGGTCGGGCCAGCAGATTTCTTTTACCCCAAACCACGCAACTTAGGCTGGGCGGTCGCAGCAGCTACGCCCCCCGTGTTCGCCGTTGTTTACAGCGCACTGTTCGGGCGAGCCAAGATTCAAACGGGACAGCGTGTGCTGATTCACGGCGGTGCAGGTGTCGTCGGACGCTGCGCGGTGCAGCTTGCCAAGCAAGCGGGCGCATACGTCATCGCTACCGCGTCGGGGAAAAATCTCTCTGCGGTGAAAGCGTTAGGCGCGGATGAGGTGGTTGATTACCAAACGCAGAAGTTTGAGGATCGCGCCCAAAACGTTGACTTTATCCTCGATACGCAGGCTGGCGAGACGCGCGAACGTTCGTGGGCGCTCCTTAAAAAAGGTGGGACGCTCGTTACCCTGTTACCGTTTCTGCCGGGAGAAGATAAAGCCCGTGACTTTGGCGTCAACGCGTTTATGGTGTACGGTCATCCCAATGTGGCTGAAATTATGGCCGAGATGACGCAACGCTTGGAAGGTGGTCTTTTGCAGCCACCTGAAATTGCTGAAGTCTTTCCGCTCGAGCAGGCTGCTCAGGCCCATGCGCTTTATGAAGCGGGGTCTATCCGAGGACGTATCGTGTTAAAGGTCGAGCAAGACTAAAGGTGGATTAGGTGTCCTCGAGGCTACAACGGTGATGGAGCGCGTATCAGCTACTAGGGCGAGCTGGCCTAGGTAGCCCCTAGAAAATCCAGCACGCCCAGCGTCAAGGTCTCAACCGCGATACCTAAACTCTGCTCGTCAAGATCAAAACGCGGGTGGTGGTGCGGTTTATCGGCCCCCAACGCCTCATTGCGCCCGCCAACAAAAAAGTAACACCCCGGAGCCTGCGCCAACCAGCACGCCATATCGTCGCCGCCCATCGTCCGGGCGCTCTCGGTGACTTTTCCTGCGCCGACGACCCCTTCGGCTACCCGCGCGACCCGTTCGGTCATCGCGGCGTCGTTGATGACCGCCGGGGAGGTGTCAACCCACCTAAACGAGACGGTTCCGCGCGCAGCTTCGGCTTCGCTGCGGCAGAGGGTCTCGATACGGCCCTTGAGATAGCTCCGCGTTTCGGGTAAAAACGTACGGAGCGTGCCCTTAAGCTCGGCGGTTTCGGGGATGATGTTGTACGCGCTGCCGCTGTGAAAACTCGTCATGCTCACCACCGCGCTGTCTTGCGGGTCGGTTTCGCGCGACACGAGCGTTTGCAACGCCCCGATCAGCCGCGCGGCGATCACGATAGGATCGACACAGTTGTGCGGTTTGGCGGCGTGCCCACCTGAACCGTGTACGACGACCCGGAACGAATCGGTCGCAGCCATCGACGGCCCCGCACGTAGCGCTACCGTACCGACCGGATACTCCGACGAGAGGTGCAGGCCGATCACGGCGTCCGGTGTGACCCCGGTCAGCGCCCCGCCCTCGAGCATAACCTCCGCGCCGCCGACGGTCTCTTCGGCAGGTTGAAAGATAAATACGACGCGGCCTGAAAGCTCGCCTCGGCGTTCGCTCAAGATTTTAGCGACGGATAAAAGTACTGCCGCGTGCCCGTCGTGCCCGCACGCGTGCATCTTGCCTGCTGTCTGCGAGCGGTAAGGCACCTCTTTTTCGTCTTGGATAGGTAGGGCGTCGATGTCGGCTCTGACCAGCACCGTGCGTCCCGGCGTTACGCCCTCGAGAACAGCCACGACGCCCGTTTCGGCGACGCCGCGCCGGGTGTTCAAACCGAGCGCTTCTAACTTGTCGGCAATGATCCCTGCAGTTCGCACCTCTTCAAAGGCAACTTCGGGGTTCATGTGAAAATCGCGGCGCTGCGCGACGGTCTCGTCGAAAACGGCGAGGGTGGCCTCGTGGATCGTCTTTAGGGTTGCGCTCATCTATCCTCCAAATGTCCTAACCGTACGATAACTTGAAATTCCCTCTCGGTCAGCGGCATCACGCTCAGGCGGTTGCCCTTTTGTAAAAGCTTCAAGTTTTGCAGTTCGGGGTGCGCTCTCAGTTCAGCGAGCGGTACGAACCGGGGCAGCGCTGACACACCCTGAACCTCTACTGCGTCCCAGCGGGGTGCGTCCGGCGTCGCCTTAGCATCGAAATAGGGACTTTGTGCGTCGAACTGTGCAAGGTCGGGGTGAGCTTCTTTTGCAACACGGGCAAGCCCGACAACGCCGGGGGTTTGGGTGCTCGAGTGGTATACCACCACGTCATCGCCAAGTCGCATTACCCGCAAAAAGTTACGTGCTTGATAGTTGCGTACGCCCTCCCAGAGCGTCGTTCTTGCAGGCGCGGCGAGCAGGTCGCTGAAGCTGAATACGTCCGGTTCGGTTTTAAGAAGCCACGGCATCGCTGCGTCAGTCTCTAGGCGCAACAGGTACGAGCGTGGCGGCTACCACAGGTTTGGGCTCATAGTTAAAAAGTCGCAAAAAAAACTGCATCACCGGGCCGATGAGAAGCGCAAACAGCACGGTTCCGAGCCCGACCGACCCGCCCAAAAGAAAGCCCACTGCGAGCACCGTGAGTTCAAGAACGCCCCTGGTCAGCCGGATGCTCTGCCCGAGCTTAAACGCGCTGCCGAGCACCAGGTCGTCGCGCGGCCCCGCACCGAACTGCGCGGTGATGTAAAGGCCGATGGCCAAACCTGTCAGGACGACCCCGAGGATAAAAGTTGCGACGCCCAAAGCCCAGGCTCCTGCGGGAATACTCGGCAGCCACCTTTGCGCTTCGAAAAAGTCGATCCAGGGGCCGACGAGGAGCATGTTAAGCGCGGTGCCGAGGCCGGGGCGCTGACGCAGCACGCAAAAGCTGAAGACGATAATAAGCAGGCCGACAAGCTGCGTCACGCGTCCGAAGGGTAAACCGGTACGTTCGCTCAGGCCCTCGTGAAGCGCAGACCAGGGGTCGAGGCCGATATGGGCGCGGAGCATCAGCGAGATCGACAAACCGAAGACCATCAGCCCGAGGTTGAGCTGAACGAGCCTGCGCCAGAACGATGCGGTTGTAAGTAAGGTGGTGAAGCGGGACACGCAGGTCAGTCTAAGGCGGCGTTTAGGTTTTGGGAGTTGTAGCGGTAACGTCGCCAGCGTTTTGTGGGTGGTAGTTCTCGGTATAAGTCGTAAAGACTGACATGTTGCACTCAAGTTTACCCCGACGAATTTACCAGATAAGGTTGCAAACGCTCAAGCTCGGCGAGGAGTTCGGTTTTAAGGAGATGGGATAGGAGTAGGCGGCGCGTTTCTTGGGCGAGAAGTTGCCAAGCGGGGGGTGTGCCTTTAGGCAAGCGCCAGGTTTTGTACTGCACTAAAACAAAGGCCAGAAGTGATAGCAGCAAGAAGCGAAGCGTGCCGAGCAGAGTTTGTTGAGCGAAAGAGGCTAGTCCAAAACGGCTTTTTGCTGTTTTGAAAAACGCCTCAATGCACCAGCGACGCTTGCCCCAACGGGAAATAACGCATCCTTTAGCTGAGAAGGTAGCGACCACAAAGCGCGTTTTTTGCTTTCCATCACGTCTCAGCCGGTAGCGTGCCACCGTAACTGGATAGGAGAGCTGGGTGGGTACCACGCGCTCACCCGAACGCACCTCTTTGAGTTGCCGTCCATCTTCCAAGCGGCGGTCTTGCCTCATTCCCACCACTGCCCTGAGCCTCAACTTGTGTACCCCTTCCAAAAAGATTGTGTTACCGAAGCCGCCGTCTGCAAGCACGAGCATCTCAAAATGCTTGCTAAGGCTCCTGGGCAAAGACCGCAACAGGGCCACAGCCAGTTCGGAGGCACTCGTTTCGTCTTTGCCGCGCCACCCCCTGAATGCTCAGGGGAAGCGTAAGGGACCAGCTACCAAGTACATCACAACCACGTGAAGCCCACGCTTCTTATTAAAAACACAAACCAGTCCAAGCTTCTCGAAACGACCCACCTTCTCCAGCGTGGTGAGGTCGATAGTGACCAACAAGCGCGGTCTACGTCCGCGCTGCTGCTGATAGTATCTGAATAGACTCGCTAGCGCCTGCTGGCGCGTGGTGCGGATGATCTTCTGGCGTTCCAGGTGTAGTGGTTTAGAAAGCGTGACGGCGCCACTGGACTCTTGCTGCTGCTGTGGCGCAAGATGGGGCAACCATCCCCCTTGAGAAACAGCGCCAGCATCGCACTGAAGTTTGCTCTTTGATGCCGACTGGTAAAAAGTGCTTGCAACGTACAAAATAACTCTTGGGCGTGTTTGTTCATGACAACCCTAACAATAAGGGTGTTCAGCGCGCCCTTCTCTATCTTGTCGCGTTACTGCAACATGTCAGAAAGAGCGACGAGAAAGATGAGCTTAAGTTTCGCTTAAGCTTTTGGGTCTATATTTAGCCCGTTGGCAAACAATCTAAGATGTGCTTTCGGTGAAAATAGATGAGAGGAGTGGCTCGAGCGAGGCTTTCAGTGGAGTTAAAACGGTAGTTGTCAGGCGCATCGTTCTTGTCTTTTAAGGGGTTGAATTATGAAACGATTTGGTTCATTTGCAGGGGTCGCGTTTACAGTTGCGCTGCTGGTTTCGGCGTGTAGTCAAGCACCGGTTCAGAGTCCGGAGCTTAAAGCCCAGTTTGGTACAAAGCAAGATGACCAAGCGAACGCCGTAGCGGTAGACCCGAACCGAGGGCGCGTCTATGTGGCAGGAACGCTCGAGCAAGATGCGGAATCACCTGCGGAGCAGGGTGGAAATTTGATCTTGCGTAGCTACACTCAAGCCGGACGCTATGTGTGGAACAAAACTTTGGCGGAGCGGACGTATTATGACCCGCTTGCCCGTGGCGTGGGAACAGACGCTGCCGGTAACATCTATCTGGCCTGGTACGTCTACTCTACCGACGGCTACGACAGCGCTACGATTGTCAAGTTTAGCCCTGCCCGTAAAGTTCTCTACAAAGTCGAAATCGACAACGGTATCAATGACTTCGCAGTTGACTTAGCTGGTAACGTTTACGTCGCTGGTATCGCTGACCGTGACGGCTTTTCCGAACGGGATTTTTTGCGGAAATACGACCCTCGAGGCCAGCTGGTCTGGGAACGTGCCACACTCTACGATGATAATTACGAACCCATCATCACGGCTCAATCAATCCCTACGCCCTACGACATCGGTCTTGCTGGTGACGGTTCAATCTACGCTGCGGGAGTCAGCAGCCTGACGAAATACAGCAACAACGGTCGTACACTCTGGACCTTACCTATAGGCAAGAACGCCAACAACCTTACGGTTGCAGCAGGTAAGAAAGATGCCTACGTCGCTGTTGCAAGAGTTACCAATGACTTGTTTAGCATAGACCTCAAAAAGGTTGATAGAACCGGTTCAGTCTCTTGGAGCAGAAACGTAAAGCTACCTAATGAAGGGTACTTGAATGACCTGACCGTAGATAACCGTGACAGCGTTTACCTATCAGGTTCCGTTTTCTCTCGCAGTTCAGACAATGGACTTTTTGTGACTAAGTATGACCGGGCGGGGAAACAAGTCTGGCTCTACGTGCCTCGTAACGCTGCCGACTATGAAGGGGCGGTGGGTCTCGGTATAGCTGTACAAGGCGAAGACGTCTATGTCGCAGGTAGTACGAAAGGCAAAGTAAACGGAAAAAATCGAGGTAACAGAGACGCGTTTCTATTAAAGTTAAACGCTCGAGGCCAAAGGGTCTGGCAGCGCTAACCAACCGCTCTAAGCAGAAAGCTCCGGCGAGAACCGGAGCTTTTCTTATTCCCACTCAATCGTCGCAGGCGGCTTGCTGGTGATGTCGTAGACGACCCGGTTGACCTCCGGCACACTGTTGACGATTCGGTTTGAAACCGTGGCTAAAAAATCGTGTGGTAGCCGCGTCCAATCGGCGGTCATCCCGTCGGAAGAGGATACGGCCCGGAGCGCCACGGTATTGGCGTAGGTGCGCTGGTCGCCCATCACGCCGACCGACATGATGGGGGTCAGGACGGCTAAAGCTTGCCAGGTTTCGTCGTAAAGACCAAACTCCCGCAGGGCCGAGATAAAGATGTCGTCAACGTGGCGCAAGACCTCCAACCGCTCCGGCGTGACCTCGCCGAGGCAGCGCAGGGCGAGCCCCGGCCCCGGAAACGGGTGACGCCCGGCTAGTGCGGGGGGCAACCCTAGCAGCGCAGCGAGTTCGCGTACTTCATCTTTGAAAAGGGTGCGGAAGGGCTCGAGGAGTTTGAACTGCATATTCGCCGGTAAACCGCCGACGTTATGGTGCGATTTGATGTTAGCTGCGCCGTGTCCGCCCGCAGACTCGATCACGTCGGGGTAGAGCGTGCCCTGCGCCAAAAAACGGATACGGCCTTCGGCTTGTTTTCTTTTGACGAAGTTGTCGAAGACTTCGATAAACTCTCGCCCGATGATCTTACGTTTTTGTTCGGGGTCTTCAACGCCTCTGAGCGCTTCTAAAAACGTTTCGGACGCGTCAACGACGCTCAGGTTCATCCCGACGCCGCGTAGCGCCTTTTCGACCTCTTGGGCCTCGCCGGTGCGGAGCAGGCCGTGATCGACAAAAACCGCCTGCAACTTGTTACCAAGCGCGCGGTTAAGGAGAAGACCGAGGGTACTCGAGTCCACCCCACCCGAAATTGCGAGCAGCACGCGTTCGTCTTTGACTTCGGCTTTAACCTCATGGGTGAGGGTCTCGAGAATCTGCTCGGGTGTCCAGCTCCGGACGATTCCGGTACGGCGCAAGAAATTCTCTAACAGCGTGCGGCCCTTGGGCGTGTGCTGCACTTCCGGGTGAAACTGCATACAGTAAATGCCGCGCACCGGGTTTTCCATCGCCGCGATTTCGGTGTCGGAGGTACTCGCGACGACCTCGAAGCCTTGCGGCAAGCGCATCACCGAGTCGCCGTGACTCATCCACGCAGTAAACTCGCCCTCGACGCCGCCGAACAGCTCACCCCGGTAGCCCGAGAGCTGCGCTTTACCGTACTCGCGTACCCGGCTCGCCGTAACCTTGCCGCCTGCGGCTTGCGCGACGAGCTGCATCCCGTAACAGATAGCGAAAATAGGTAGGCGCGCTTCGAGTAGACCCTTGGGCAGACCCGGTGCGCCCTCGTCGTAAACGCTGCCGGGACCGCCTGAGAGGATAACGCCCCGAGGGTCTTGCGCTAAAATCTCGTCGAGTGTCGCGTCAGCCCCCAAGATAACCGAAAAGGCGTTAAGTTCGCGGAGCCGCCGCGCGATCAGGCGCGTGTACTGAGAGCCGTAGTCGAGCACGACGATACTAGCCATTACGTCCCTTCGCGTGTTCTATAGCAGGTATTATCTGGTCAGAAACGCCATCAGTAATAAGTTTCACCGACCGGCAAGCACGTTCTGGGGTGATGACTGTGCCAACCTTACATGAAAACGCTACAAAGGGCTTTTGGGCTTGGTTTTGACCCAGCTGAATCACGCGTTGATAAGTTGAAGTGCGAGCAGTACGAGTAGCGCGATACCGAGCAGCGTTAAGAGAAGTACCCGCCGTCCGCCCCGGTAGAGCGTCGGATCGGGCGCGCGGTCGTCAATGTCGTCGATAACCTCAAAGTCGTCGGTATCAAAATCGTCGTCGTCGAAGTCGGTACCGAAATCGTCGCTGAAGTCGCGGTTCTTTTCGTGCGCCGCACCGCTCGCCGCCGAGACAGGGCTAACACGGACGTGGGGTGCAGGTTTAGCCGCCCGTATAGCTGGCGCTGCAGTCTCGGATATCGGGGTTACGGTGGGCGAAGACGGTGCTTGAGCATCGTCCCGGGCGCTGGTTTCACTGTGGGTTTGGTCGTAGGTTTGGTCGTGGGTCCGGTCACCGGGCTGATCGAGGGTTTGATTATTCTTGGCGTTATAGACAGCTAAACGCGCTCTGTAGGCTTCGGTCTCGTCACGTTGTACGAGCGAATCGGCTGAGCGTCGGAGTCTGGTACTCGAGATTAGCTGAACTTCACCGGTTTTACCTAGCGGTGTGCTGCTCAAGAGCGCGTCACCGGCGCGGTCTGCCGGGCTCGAGATTACCCTTGGTTCCGGCGTAGGTTCCGGCGCAGGTTCCGGCACGGTTTCAGGTTGAGAGGCCGCTAGGGGTTGTTGCGTGGTTTGTTGCCGCCCATATTCTTTTACCTTAAACGCTTTAGGTGGCAGCGTAAGCCCTCGACTTTCAGCTAAACCGTCACGTTCACTATGGGCGTCCTCAGCCTCATTGTCGGCGTAACGTTCAAACGCCGAGGTATCGCGGTGTGCCTGCGGGTTCGGTTTCGGCGCGCTGCCGCTAAAGGGGTAGCGCTCTAGCGCCGCGCGCACCTCGCGCGCGTGAGGGCGCGCGGTAGGGTCGGCGTTTAAGCAGTGGTCGAGCAGGTCGCGCAGTTCACCGGAGAGCGGCCCCGAAAGGTGTTTGACCGTCCGCGCCCAAGAAAAGATATCGGCAGCAAACGACGCCCCGCCGATACGCTCGGGAGCGCTGAATTCGCTTGGACGCACAGGCCATGGCACGCCGTAACCCTCGAGCACAAATCTGCCCGACGCGCCCCCCTCACGGTCGAAAAAGACGCGTTCGGGCGACAAGTCGCCGTGGACGACGCCCGTTTTCGCCGCGTCGTCAAGAGCTGCCGCAGTTTCTCGCAAAAGCGCTTCGACCTGCCCCGGCGCGACGGCCCCCTTCGAGCGTTTGAACTCGTCTGAAAAAGCGCTGACGACCTCGCCTGCTAATCCGGTAAAGCTCGAGCTTAAAACCGGCGGGATAAAGTCCGAGCGTAACTCGCCCTCTTTAAGGGTCGGTTCGCCGACAAAACTGTACACTCTGACCGGCAGACCGTTGACTACGTCGCGCCCGGCGAACGTCTGCACGCCGCCGTGTTCGCCAATTAGCTCACTTGGTTGATAGCGTTTAGCCATGCGGCTCAACTTTGGCCCAGGTTGGGAAGCGCCTCAAACGCAGAACACGTTTCACGTGCTTAGTATAGCCCTAACCTGCCCGGACTCAGAAGTGACAGGTGTTTTAGAACCTTGTGACGGTGGTGAGAAAGGGTTAGCGTACCCTATGGTAGAGATAAGCGAAAAAGCGTTGTTAGACGCGCTCAGAACTGTAGACGACCCCGAGTTGCACCGCGACCTGGTGAGTCTCGGAATGATCAAGCATTTAGACTTTGATGGGGGCGCGGTGAGGCTGACGGTCAACCTGACGACCCCGGCGTGCCCGATGAAAGCGCAGATCGAACGCGACGTTCGTACAGCTCTTGGACGTGTCCCCGGCGTCGAGAAGGTCAACTTGTCGTTTGACGCGCAGGTCAGGGCCTCATCGCAAAAAGAGCTCCCCGGTATTAAAAACGTGATCGCGGTAGGCTCCGGTAAAGGTGGCGTCGGGAAGTCTACGGTCGCAGCGAACCTGGCGGCGAGTTTGGCGCTCGAGGGTGCTACCGTCGGCCTTTTGGACGCCGATATCTACGGGCCGAGTCAGGCCAAGATGTTCGCGGTCGAAGGTAAACGCCTGATGGCGGACGACGAAAAGCGCATCCTCCCGCTCCGCAACTACGGCGTCAAGGTCATTTCGATTGCCAACTTGGTCGAAGACGGTCAAGCGCTCACGTGGCGCGGTCCGATTTTGCACGGCACCCTGACGCAACTCCTTAAACAAACCGTGTGGGGCGAATTGGACTACTTGATTGTCGATCTGCCCCCCGGTACCGGTGACGTGCAGCTCTCACTGGCCCAACTCGTGCCGCTGACCGGCGCAGTGGTCGTCACGACCCCGCAAGATGTCGCGTTATTAGATGTGCGCCGCGCCTACACGATGCTCCGCAAAACACATGTGCCGGTGCTAGGCGTGATCGAAAATATGTCTTATTACGAACTGCCGGATGGGAGCCGCGACTACATCTTCGGTGAGGGGGGCGCAGCTAAATTCGCCGACGCCGAACGGCTCGCGCTCCTCGGTCAGATTCCGATAACCCGGGCAATGCGTGAAACGGGCGACGCCGGAAAACCGCTCGTCGTCTCGAGCCCCGACTCTCCGGACGCACAGGCGCTGCGCAAAGCGGCAAGAATTCTCGCTGGTCAGGTAAGTATCCAAAACCTCAACGCGCTGCCCGTTCTCTAGGGTGCAGGATGTATCTGCTATACTTCAGAAGCTTTGAGCGGGAAGAGTAGCCTGTAAACGCCCTAAAGAGAGCCCGAGCGACACGCTGAAAGCTCAGGTAGGAACCGAACAGGTGAACGTCACCCGTAAGCCAGGGAAGAACGACGCGGTGAGTGAGTGTTTACTAGACCCCTCGGTGGTTGCCCGTTGCAGCTCTGACGAAGTGCTTAGAGGTATCATTTCCAGCTGATACTTTCGGGAAATGCGGTGGTACCGCGGGGTTTGTCCTCGTCCGCAGCGCCTACAGGTTTTATGCCTGGGCCACACGCGGAGGAGGTTTTTTTGTGGCGACTCAACTATCAGTAGGTACGAACAAAGACGAATTCGATGCGCTGTACCGGCTCGAGCACACCCAGCACTTCACCCCGGAGAGAACGGGACTCGAGGTTGATGCACTTGTCAAAACATTGTCGCTCACACCTGCCGACCGTATTTTAGACCTTGGCTGCGGCTGGGGACGGCATCTGGCGGAGCTAAAGCGGCGTGGGTTCACCAACCTTGTCGGGGTAGACGTCCAGGGGGCGTTTTTAGAACCGCTTGAGGATGTCACGATGTTAGAACGTGAGGCGACGAGGCTCGAGTTCGCTGCTGAATTCGACGCTGTATACTGCGCTTTCAACGCACTTTTTTCTACGCCGGACGCTGCGTCACAAACTTTTCAAGCTGTCTCCAAAGCCCTAAAACCCGGCGGGCGTTTTTTACTCGATACGCGAAACCGCAAGCGTTTGGCCCAAGCTGAACCTGCACGCTCGTGGCGTGGCGATGGGGGGCTGCCCTGGCTATTGGAAGAAAGTCGTTTCGACCTCTTAAACGGCCTACAAACTATTGAACAAAAACGCATTTTCACGAACGGTCACACCGAAGAACGCACCTTAACGCGTTATCACTACACCTTGTCCGAACTTATCAACTTGTCGAACGCCGCCGGACTCACCTTTGCCGCTGTTTACGGCAGCTGGCAGCTGGAGCCTTATACCGCGCAGAGTGCTCGAACGATGCTCGTTACGAGAAAGGAAGTTTGAGATGCCGGAACTTGCCAAGCAGTACGACCCTTTAAGTGTAGAAGGAAAATGGGTCAAACGCTGGGCTGAGACGCCCTTTACCGCTGACGCAGAGAGCGACAAGCCGCCCTTCTGCATTGTAATTCCGCCGCCGAACGTGACCGGCAATCTGCACCTCGGGCACGCCTTTGACAATACGCTTATCGACACCCTGATTCGGTTCAAACGGATGAACGGCTTTGAAGCACTGTTTCAACCCGGTACCGACCACGCGGGTATTTCCACACAAGTTCAGGTCGAGCGGTCGCTGCGCGCCGAAGGTAAAACCAAAGAAGACCTGGGCCGAGAGGCGTTCCTAGAGCGAATGTGGGAGTGGAAAGAGCGTTACGGCGGCATCATTTTAGAACAGCTGCAGCGGTTGGGGATTTCTGCCGACTGGAGCCGGACGCGTTTTACGCTGGATGAAGGGTTGTCCAAGGCGGTGCGTAAACAGTTTGTAGAGTTGTATCACCGGGGGCTGGTGTACCGGGGTGAGCGTATCGTTAACTGGGACCCGGAAAGTCAGACGACCCTCTCGGACCTCGAGGTTGACCGGGAAGACCGCCCCGGAGAGCTCTACACGCTTTCTTATGAACTGGGGGGGGGCGGCGCGCTTCAGATTGCTACCGTGCGCCCTGAAACCATCTTTGCAGACGTGGCGTTGGCGGTTCACCCTCAGGACAAACGCTTTACGCACCTGCACGGACAAAAAGCCCGTATTCCGCTGACCGAGCGCTGGGTACCGATTATCACCGACGAGGCCGTCGAGATGGATTTTGGGACGGGCGTGCTTAAGATTACCCCCGCACACGATCCGACCGACTTTGACATCGGCGAACGTCACGGGCTGCCGCACCCGAGCGTCATCGGCTTAGATGCGAAGCTGGCGGGTGAACTGGTACCCGAAGCTTTCAGAGGGCTGGACAGGTTCGAGGCCAGGGACGCCGTAGTGACAGCTCTCCAAGACGCCGGAAATCTCTTGAAGACGCAAGCTTACACGGTTCCGCTTGGGTTGTCGGAGCGCACGGGTGTACCCGTCGAACCGATCCTCTCGACGCAGTGGTTTTTTAAGATGGGTGAGGTTGCGCCGAAGGTTTTAGAAGCCCTGAACGCAGGCGACATGCGCCTCTCGCCGGAGCGCTACACGAAGGTCAACCGCGACTGGTTGCAAAACCTGCGCGACTGGAACATCTCGCGGCAACTCTGGTGGGGCCATCAGATTCCGGCGTGGTTTGATGCCGAGGGCAACATCTACGTGCCCGACCCGGCGAACCCTGAACTTGACCCCCCCGACGACCCCCGCTACGCAGGCGTGACGCTGACGCAAGACCCCGACGTGTTCGACACCTGGTTTTCGTCAAATCTCTGGCCCTTCTCGACCCTCGGCTGGCCCGACACTGAAGACCCGTTCTTTAAGAAGTTCTTCCCGACCTCGGCGCTCGTGACCGGCTACGACATCATCCTTTTTTGGGTCACTAAAATGGAGCTTACGTCTTATGCACTCCTGGATGAAAAGCCTTTTACCGACATCGTGCTGCACGGCCTGGTGCTGGACGAACACGGGCAAAAGATGTCGAAATCAAAAGGTAACGGCATCGACCCCTTAACGGTAATGGACACCTTCGGCGCGGACGCGCTGCGTTTTGCGATGGCGCACACCTCGACCGGCGGGCAAGATATCCGCTGGGACGCGCGCCGCGTCGAGATGGGCCGCAACTTTAACAACAAGCTCTGGAACGCGGCGCGTTTTGCCACCATGAATCTTGGACCGAACCTTTCGGACGGCGTTCCAAATACACAAGTCAGCCCTGAAACATTGGCCGACCGCTGGATTTTAAGCCGCTTGCAACGAGCTGTTGGCGAGGTGACGCGGAATCTGGACGCGTTCGATTTGGGCGCAGCGACCCGCGCCGCTTACGAGTTCGTCTGGTCGGAGTTTTGTGACTGGTACTTAGAGGCGGCGAAACCGCAACTGCGAGAGGGAAACGCCGTTACAAAAACAGTTTTGGCGCGGGTACTCACCAACATCTTGAAACTTTTTCATCCGCTCGTTCCGTTTATCACTTCGGAGTTGTACGAAGCGTTAGGGCACGAAGAACAGCTTGGTTGGGCCGCTTGGCCTCAGGTTAGTAGCGGCTTGATAGACAGCGCCGCCGAACGCGACTTCGAGCGGTTGCAAAACGCGGTCACGGGCGTGCGGAACCTGCGGGCCGAGGCTAATTTGCCGCCGTCGCAAGAGATTTCGGTGTCGGTCGGTGGAGCCGGAGAAGGGACGCTGCGTGCGAATCCTGCTGTGTTCAGGGCACTTACGCGGGCTAACCTGCTGGCGGAGCCGGTCGAGGGCGCGTCACTCTCGCAAGTTGTTCCCGAACTCGAGCTTACTCTTCCCTTAACCGGCCTGATTGATGTAGCCGAGTGGCGTACGCGGCAAGAAAAGCGCCTTAAAGAGCTGAAAAATAACCGCGATAAAAGTGTTAAAAAGCTCGCAAACGCCAAGTTTGTGCAGAACGCACCCGCCGAGGTCGTCGAGGAAGAAAAACGCCGCCTGGACGAAGCTGAAGCGCTGATTAGGGGGCTCGAGGCCAGTTTGAGTGCGCTTTAGTAGCTACGAGGCGTGATCTGTAGAGCGGTGTCACGGGTTGAACCAGCCGAGTGACGGTGAAAGAGGTGTACCTCGAGCGCAGCTGTAATACGGGTTCCGCTTGATTCCCTATCACCGAGTCATACGTTCGGCGATAGTCCATACCGCTCTCCGTATCTTCTTGCTCGCTACGCCCCGATGATCAGGAGCCAATCGGAATTTGTACAAGTACCTGGAACGGTTCGGCTTTAGCTTACAGCGCCCCAAACTACAACATCTTTGGGCCGACCCGGAAGCACAAGTAGCAGGTAGCATCTGGTCGGCAACGCGCTCCGGAATTTTATTGACCAGCACGCACATTCTGAGATGCTTTCGGTAGCAATTTCTTTTGGAAGTGCTAAAGCAAACGTCAAAACACCCTTGCTGAGCGCGTGTTTTGCTCTAGCTACTTCCGCTCTAACCACAAAAAGCCTCACCCGTAGGTGAGGCTTTGAGAGCTTGGAACCTTGTTCGGCTAAAACCTTATTCGGTCGGCGGGTTCAGGTAGCTCGTCAGCATCAAACCGTAATCGCCGGTGGTGGCGTTTGCCGGGTTGACGGAGTCCCAAGCGATGACGACGACGTAGTAGGTTCCATCGGTCTCGCTGGTGTAGGTGGCGCGCGATTCGCGGCCGTTGTAGTCGTCGTTAAAAGCGACCTGTTCACCGTCTTCGTTATAGATACCCAAAAGCGTATCGGGTACCCCGCTCTCTTCGGTCTCGACGTCGGCGACGAGTGTTTCGCCAGCCGCTACGTCAACCGCAAAGACGTCGGCGTCGTTTTCGCCTATGGCGGCGTCGAGGGCGCTACCGAGCGGGACGCTCTGCGCCCCGTCAAAGGTAACGTTTTGAATCGTGGTGCTGACGGCTTCGGCGCTGCCGTTGGGCTCTTCTTCGTTACCGATGACAGGCGCGACGTCGAGGTCGTAGAGGTTAAAGGGGCTGTTTGCCGAAGCGCTCCCGCCCACCTCGGTGACTTCGACGTAGACCACGCCGTCGTCCGGAGCTGTAAAGTTCACAAGCGGATCGGTGCTGAAGGTCTGGTTGTCGTCGTTTTCAGCCAAAACCGAACCGTCTTCAGCGTAGACGCTCAGGGCCGCGTCGAAGCTGCCGGTGGCAGTCTCGAAGTTGACGCGGTAGGGAGTGCCACCGGTTACCGGCAGCGCGTACACGTCTACGTCAGTGTCGGCGTTCTCGTCGTACAAGCTGGCGCGCAGTGTAAGGCTGTCTGCGCTAAGCTCTGCCGCGTTGCCAATCTCACCGTTGGGCTCGAAAGGATCGTCGAACGTATCGACGTCGAGTGCAACCTGCACGCTGGCAGTGTCGCCGGGGGTGATCTTCACGTTCGTTTCGGCGGTTGCCGCAGGAATACCGGTCGTGGCGGTGTGCGGTCCGCTGACCTGGAGGGTATAGTTGCCCGCGTCCATCTGCTGAAACAATCCAAGACCTAGAGGTACGAAGAGTGAACCGTCGGAAGTTTGAGTGTATTCGACGGCGTTATCACCCTTTTTGGGGATAAGAGTCAGACCGACGGTGGGAATCTGCACGTCGGGGTTGCTTTTAAGCACGGCGCTGACCAGGACCGAACCGCCGTCTTTAACCGGGTTGGAGGCCACTTCTAGGGCGCGCTCGACTGCCGCCGCCGAATCGACGATACCCGCGCCTAGGGCGCTGCGGTCGTAGTCGCCCGGCTTAAAGGCGGTTTCACGGAGGATATGACTAACCTGTGCGGCGCTCAGGACGCCTGTAATGTCGCCGTTAGCGTCACGTTCGGCGCTGGCCTCGAGGACTAGGGCGGCAGCACCGGCGGTCGCGGGGCTCGAGAACGAGGTCCCGGCGATATAGGTATAGGCGTTTTCACCGTCACACGAGCTGCCGTCGGGCGTAGCGTAGATGCAGCTGCGCGTCGTCGGTACCCAGATGTTTTCACCGGGAGCGGCTACGTCGAGGTGCAGACCACGGTTTGAAAAGTTTGTGCGTTCGTCTTGCGCGTTCGTTGCCGCCACGTTGATCAGACCAGGAGTCCACGCCGGGAACGACGGGCCTTCGGTAGGCGTGTTGCCTGCTGAGGTTACGAGCACGATGCCCGAGCCGAGCATCAGGTCCATCGTATCTTTGATGGCTTGGCTGTAAAAGTCGCTACCCCAAGACATGTTCAGCACGTGGACGTAAGCGCCGGTCTCAGGGTCGGTGCCAGGCGCGCGGTCGTCACCACCGGGTTTGAGGTCGGGTCCGAGGACCGCGAAGATCGCCGAGTTGATAATTGCCGAATCGACGAGTCCGCCGTCTTCGGGTTCGCTGATCGCGAGCGGCACGATCGAAGCGCCGTAAGCCGTCCCGAGGCCGCCGAGTTCGTTGCTGACCGCTGCGGCGGTTCCGGCAACCGAGGTCCCGTGCTCGCCGATGCCGTCGTGCGGCGTTTCGGGGGTGATCTGCGCGTCCTTAAAAGCCGCTTCGAACGATTCGCCGTCGGCGAGCAGTTCATTCGCCTTAAAGCCGTCGAGACCCGGATAGAACATATTGTCTACCAGATCGGGGTGGCGGTGGTCGATAAAGTCGTCATGAATCCCGATGCGGATACCGTCGCCGGTGATCCCTTGGTCCCAGGCTCCCTGCGAGTTCATCTGGCGGTGCATCCACTGCACGTCGAAGTCCGGGTCGGGAACGCTGACCTGGCTGGGGCTCAGCGCCGTCGTCTTGACGCCGCCCGTTCCAACGGGGTCTTTAAGTTTATGAACATAGTTGGGTTCGGCGTAGCGAAGTCCCCGCAGGTGTTGCGCGCTGGCCTGCGCCTTGGCGACCGGTAGACCTTTGGGCAGCGTAACGAGCGCCGCGTCGATCTGTGTCCAGTCGGTCTTGAGGGTACCGCCGAGCTTGCGGGCGAGGGCACCGGCGTCGGCCCCGTCACGGTAGCCGATCACGAGTTCGCCCTCGATAAAGCCGCGGCTGTCGATCTTATAGTCGTAGTTGGGGGCGCTGACCTGCGGTGCCCGGACCTCGGTCTGGCAGGCGGCCAACGTCAAAAGCAGTAGTGCGCCGATAAAGTAGCGTCTCATCACGACTCCTAAAAGCTGCCGTCGCCGGTTGAAAAGGTGTTGACGGGACCGTCGGAAACGCCGAAGCCCACACCGAAAACGTCGAAGAAGTCCGCCCCGACCGAGATGGCGTTTTCGCCCTCGATTTCGCCTTCGCTATTGACCTTACCGTTGCTGGTAATAGCGATAGGCTGCCAGTCGTAACCGTGGAAGGGTTGAAGCTTCTCGTTGACCGCTGTTCCGTCCAGGTTATGCGGAAGGCTTAGTTCGGTCGCGTTGCCGAGGTCGCCGCCAAGAAAAATCCACTCGATAGGGCTGCCCTCGGCGTGAACTCGGTCGAGGACAGCTGCGCCGATATAGAGCAAGTCCTGGCGGTTGTCTACGGCGACGTCGTAAGTAGGGTTGGTCGATACATTAACGGCGTCGTTGTCGGGGCTGAGCGCCTCGACGTCTAAGATCGGCAGCGGCGTGACGAAAGAGTCTTTTGACATGCTCGAGGCGTCGCCGTAAAACGCTTCGACGCGGTACTTGGTCTTGACTCCGGCCTCGAGTCCGGCGCTGGCGTCACGGTAGACGTAAAGCGTGTTGTCTTCGTTTTCCGGGTCCAGAGACGCCTGTACGGGGCTTATTTGTGCGATCGGTAAAAGCGTTCCGGCAGGCCGACCGATCAGCTTGCGGTAGATGCGAAAGCCGGTCGGGAGCGTGTCGCCCTCGTAGCTGAAAACAACGTCGGCCCAGATCAATCCTTCGTCGAGGGAACCTTGGGCTTGTAGACCCTGTTGGGCCGGAGCAAAGCTTTTAAGTGCGTCCAGGTCACCTGCGCGCACGGCCTTCATCAGTTCACTGCCGCTAAAACCGACCTTGGAGCCGGTCGCGCCTGCGTTGCCGAGCGCGCCGAACACGGCGGTATCGCCGAACGTTACCGCGAACGCACCCAGGCTGGTGACGTCGCCGAGGGCAGCCTCAGCTGCTGGAGCGCCGACTTGGACGTAACGTACGACTTCGGTGCGGTTAAAGTTGCCGTCGTAGGCGACGATGTGGACACTCGTATCGCCTTCAAACCCACTTGTCGAGACCGTAACCTCCGTCTCGCTGCCGTCAAACCCGAAGGACGTACCCGGTACCGAGGCGTTAAGAAAACCCGAGGTACCGCGCGACTGACCGAGGCCGACCGTGCCTAGGCTGTAGAATCTGGTCACGCTGGGATCGGCGACGCTGCCGCTGACGGTAAAGCTCAAGGTACCGTCGTCGCCACCGGGGACGCTCGAGCCGTTTTCCAGGCTGACGTTTAGCTCGGGTGAGACTGTAGGTAGAAAGGGATCGAACGCTTTGGCCTCAATGGTGTCGTACTTCGTTTCGGCGCGGTCACCGACCCGCAGCCCCTCGACCGTAGACGTTGCGTAACCGTCTTGCGTAAACGTCAGGTCGGCAAACCCCGCAGGGATACCGAAAAGGCGGTAGAAACCGTTTTTGTCGGTCGTGGTGCTGACCTCGGTCCCGGCGAGCGTCACCACGGTACCGGCTACATCGGTTCCGGCCTTGCGGTTGACGACGTACCCCGAAACGCTGCCGGTACCCGGTTCCCAGGTCGCCGCGTCGAGCGGCGGCGCGGCGACCTGGGAACAGGCCGCGAGCAGGCTAAGAGCAGCTACGGCAAAACTGCGCGGATAAAGCTTCATAAAACCTCCGAAAAAAACGCACTAAACTCCGGTTTAACCAGCTAAAACTGCACAAGCTGCTAAACGCCTCCCCTCATGTTTTCCCCTCGAGCAAGCTCCCGAGAAGTGCTCGGTACAGGACGCGTTACATTTAAGCATATGAAACTCCTCACAAAAGAGGAAAAATACGCGTTTGGCGACAACGCCCCGCTGAAAGTCAAGGGCAAGCGTACCCCAAAACGCCCCTGTAAAGCTACCTAGCCGCCGCTGAGCCGCTACCCTAGAACTGCCTCGGCACACGAGAAAAGCAGCTGACACGTGCTCTTCTCACGTTAGTTTGTCGTGTGGGGCGTGCTCGGTATTGAAGGCTAGAGAAACGAACGGTTGACTAAGGTGCGCTTACAGCGCGGCGGACGCCGCCGACTTTTGCGGTGCCCCCGACTTCTTCGCGTAATCCTCGCACGTCACCGTGGAACAAAGGGAGTCCCATGCGGGGCTCTGTTACTTTTTCGCGTCCCAAGTTGCGGTTTGTAGAAGCATATCGATCAGCTCTTCTAACGCCCACAGGGTCGCCGGACCGCTATTCGCATAGTTCATCACTGTCTTTTGCGCGCCGTTTTGCACCACGCGGGTCGTTACCGTGGCACTGTCTAAAAACGGCGAAAGATAACTTTTTTTGAGGTCTGCAAAACCGATTTCACTGGTATAGCGGAAGAGCTGTCGCAACTGTCCGACGTCAACCTTACCGGTGTGTTCCCCCATGTGTCGGATGTTGTAAACGCCGGTGTAGCGGAAGCTCCCGTCAGCCTGAAACGTCACGCTGTACGCGGGGCAAGCCGCCAGGCAGCGGGTACGCTCGAGCCCCACCTCCGAAACGTCGGGTACGGGCTGCGGTTTCATTTGCTGAATACTCGGAAAGCGTTCTACTCCCGGGGGGAGCGAGGTTGCGTACGCGTTTCCGAGCCAGCTGCAAAACACCGAAGATACGACCAAAAGATAAGCTTTCATAGCTTGACTATGCCGGTTGTTCGTGAGAACCCGCTAGCGCAATCTGCTGCAACTCGAGCGGTCTCCATCTTAAAACTTTGGTACCTACCCATCAGTCCGCGACTAGCTAGGCCGTATCGGTCGAAGCTTGGGAAACGCTCTCAAGCTCGTAGCAGACGAGACAAACGTCGTGCTCCAGCTTTTTCGATGCTTGCTTCTTGCGTTTTGCTTCTTACGTCCGGCGGGGCAAAACCGAATGGTTTACAAGGTCACCAAAAGCTAGTCTTCGGGCATAATGTACTGGACGACCCATAAGTTTTGCTCAGGTGCGGTACTCGAGGGAAAATAGCTCACGGTCATAAAACCGTCTTTGTAGACGTACGAGCGTTGCTGGCCCTCTTCGCCCGTGAGCGCCGCCCACGGGCCTACAGGTTTGAAAGCTTCGGCTTGCCGGTTGACGATAACGCGAAAGGACGCTGCGTTGCGCGGCGTAAGCGCACAAAAAAAGGGGTTTTCAGAACGAAAGAGCGCCTCTGAGCAGGTGGTAGGGGTAGCCTCGAGCGCGTTTACAAATTTTTGTACTTGGTTGTCTTGAGGGCTGCCTGGAACGACCTCTTTAGCTGCGACGCTAACAACTAAACCGACGACCACGAGACACGTCAGTTTGTAAAGAGCCAGTTTGACCATACCCATATGTTAACTCTTTACCGTCAAGTGTGGGTAAGCTCTTTTTGGTTCGTTTTGGTGTCTGTCCCAGTCGATAGCACAACGAGAGCTTGCAGGTGTTTGACTTCTGCGCTAGACTCAGCACCTGAGACCGCCAAATAGAGTAATTTAGTGACGTAACCCTGCTGTCTCGAGGAGAAAAATTATGAGGACTACCGTGAACGCCAAAGCACGCCTATTCGTAGCGGTTGTTGCTCCGGCACTTGCGTTGACCGCTACAGCGCAAAACGCCGACCCGGTTGCTCAAACCCAAAATGAGTGGTACCAGCAAAGTCAGCAGACGCTCGAGCAGATGCTAGCCGTGCAGCCCAATGCAAACCAGGCCAAAAACGTCATCATTTTTATCGCCGACGGTGCTGATCCAGTGAGCATTACCGCAACCCGTATTCTGGACGGGCAGTTAAAAGGCGCAGAGGGAGAGGGGAACGTCCTAAGTTACGAAACCTTCCCCAACGTTGCCTTGATCAAGACCTACACCGCCGATTCACAGGTCGCCGATTCTTCTCCGACCGCGAGCGCGTGGAACAGTGGGGTCAAGAGCAATAACGGCACAACTGGCGTTAATGCACAGGTAGAGCACAATAATTGCGCCTCACAAAAGGGCAATGCTACTACCTCAATCGTTGAACTGGCGGAGATGGCGGGGATGTCTACCGGTACGGTGTCGACAGCGCGCCTGACGCACGCCACGCCCTCGGCAAACTACGCCCACACTGCCAATCGCGACTGGGAATCGGACGCCGACCTAAGTGATGAGGCCAAGCAAAACGGCTGTACGGACATCGCCGCGCAGCTTCTGGCGTTTCCTTACGGCGACGGGCTCGAGGTCGCGATGGGCGGGGGTCGTTCGAACTTTTTACCCGAGACGATGACCGACCCTGAAGATGCTGAAGAGACCGGCGCGCGGTTAGACGGTCAAAACCTCACCCGAAAATGGACAAGTCAGTATCAAAACGCTGCTTATGTGTGGAACAAAAAGCAGTTCGACGCAGTGGACCCGGCGACCACCGACCATCTTCTGGGCCTTTTTGAGCCGTCGCACATGCAGTACGAGGCCGACCGTACGGATGACCCTTCGGGTGAGCCGTCGCTTTCGGAGATGACCGGAAAAGCCATCGACATCCTTTCTAAAAACGATAACGGTTATGTTTTGCAGGTCGAAGCGGGGCGCGTAGACCACGCCCTTCACGCTAACAACGCCTACCGCGCGCTGACCGACAACATCGAATTTGCCAAAACCGTGCAGCTGACGCTGGGTAAGGTTGACCTCGAGGACACCCTTATCCTCGTGACCTCCGACCACGGTCACACGCTGGCGTTTGCTGGCTACCCCGAGCGCGGCAACCCGATTCTCGGACTTGTCAAGGCGGTCAACGAAGAGACCGGTGAATCCGAAGTCGTGATGGCGCAAGACGGCAAACCCTACACCACCCTCGGCTTTTTGAACGGCCCCGGTTCGGTCTACTACGCCGAGGAAAACGATGATGGCACCGTCCCAGAAGGTGCCGGACGTGCCCCGACGCGCCCCAACCCTGCAAACAACAAAGTTCAAGACAAAGATTATCTGCAGCAGGCGCTCGTTCCCCTAGACAGCGAAACCCACGGCGGTACCGACGTTGCAGCTTACGCCATCGGCCCACGTTCGTTTCTAGTACGCGGCGTTGTCGAGCAAAACTATCTGTTCCAGGTGATGAACTACGCGCTGAACCTGACCGAGCGGGCGCAGCAGGGCAGTACGACAAGCGGTGGTAGTGCAAGCGGTGGTAGTGCAAGCGGTGGTAACTAGCTTCCTACGACTAACCGTCTAACCGTCTAACCGTCTAACCGTCTATCTAAAACCCTCGGCGAGTTCTATCTGCTGAGGGTTTTTATGGCTACACGGCTAGACTCGCGCAGCTGACAGGGAGCTATTTCGGTCAACCTCACGTTCCTAAACTTTTTGAAACGCTGTTTCTCATACTGCGTAGCGATGCGTTGTTACACTCGACCCAATGAGAAACGATTATCTCACCTCGGGCGAGCCCGAAAAGACACCCACACCGGTTTTGCCCGCCTCGACTAGCGTCAGCATTGAGGACAACCTACGGTTTGATGCTCTGCGCTTCTATCTGCGCCGAGCAGTGAGGGAGATTCCGGCATTTTGGGTACTTTCTATGCCTGTTTTTCCTCGTCCCCCAAGGCTACGCTCAGCCCCAGGGTAAAGCCCCTACGCCTGAGTACGGGTACCTCGAGGGGCGCATCGTCCAAATAGACGCACAGACAGCTACAGTCGTCCTCAAAGACGGGTCCCGGGTTAAGGCAGACCTCAGCACACCGCTACCCGGCGAAGCCGGTAACATCTCATCACCAAACTTCAAGGTAGGGCAACAGGTCGAGCTGTACTATTCTCCGGCTCCCGGTGGGGCGAAACGCCAGTACGTTGTCTCGGACTGGGTGCGGCGGCCCGCGCTGGGTTGGCTGACGGCACTTTTTCTACTCGTCTCCGTCGGGGTAGCCCGGTTCAAGGGGCTCCGAGCTTTCGTCGCGACCGGTACAAGCCTCGCAATCGTCATGCTCTTTATCGTGCCGCAGATTTTAGCCGGTTGGAATCCGATTTTGGTGTCTCTTTTGGGCGTCGGCGGCATCTTGATTTTGGCGATCTACTTTGTTCACGGCCTCAGCTGGAGCACGACGGCAGCGCTCTTCGGCACGTTTGTGGCGGTACTTGTAACGATGCTTTTAGGCGTCGTTTTTACCGAATGGGCACACCTGACCGGGTTCGGTTCGGAAGAGGCGATGATGATCACCTCCGGGGCGGGGCAAGTTGACCTCAAGGGTTTGCTTTTGGCGGGGCTACTGATCGGGGCGCTCGGGGCGCTGACCGATATTACGATTGTGCAGGCGAGCGTGATTCGGGAGTTGGCGCACGTCAACCCCGCCTTCGGGCTCGGGGAGCTGTACCGGCGCGGGATGAACGTCGGGTTGGACCACATCGGGTCGCTCGTGAACACGCTGGTACTGGCCTATACGGGCGCGGCGTTGCCACTCTTTTTACTGCTGAGCATCAACGACTTTTCGTTAGCTCGAGCGCTCAACTTAGAACTCGTCGCGTCTGAGGTCGTTCACACGCTAGTGGGTTCGGTCGGGCTCGTATTGGCGGTGCCCTTTACGACCTTTGTTGCAGCGCTGATGTTTCGCGGGGATAAATTGCCGCTCGCCGAGGGGGAACTCGAGCACGCGCATCATCACTAGAAATTATCTCAAAAACCCCTGACGGGTTGGATGCTATCAGGGGTTTGACCGAGCTAGGCGGATAAGACAAAACGCGCTCAGTTGTTAAGAGACCATTTTTGTGCTGCGGTTCTAGGGTGTATCACCTAAAGCTGTCGCGATCGTGCTGGCGTTATAGCGGAGCAGGTCGGCGTAGCTTTCTGTCTCCTCGCCTCCGCCCAGCGGATCGAGCAGGTAGAGTGGTAAACCGGCGCTCTCGGCGACCACTTCAGCGGGGCGTGCGGGCAGTTGAACTTCGCTGAAAATCGCTTTTGCGCCACTTCCCTCAATAAGCGAGAGTGCGTCGGCGATGTAACCGGGGCTCGGCTCGCGCCCCGGCGCAGGTTCGATTGCGACCACGAGGTCGAGGCCGTAGTGCCGTGCGAAGTAGGGCCAGGCGTCGTGAAACGGTACGAAGGCCGCGCCCTGAAAGGGTGCCAGGGTCTCCTTCAGCTCGGCGTCTAGCGCTCTCAGCTCCGTTACGACCGCCTCGCCGTTGGCTTTGTAGTCGGCGGCATGGGCGGGATCGACTTCGGCGAGCCGGTTGACAATGAGCGGCACAGCTTGAGTCATCAAGCTGGGGTCGAGCCAAATGTGCGGGTTGACCGTTTCACCTTCGTCGGGGTCGCCTGCTACGGGCTTAAACGTAAGTTCGTTCATGACCTCGAGCACCGGTGCGTCCGTCCCGCTCGCGCCTACAAGGTCGGTGAGCCATTCGTCAACGACCCCGTTAAAGACGACCAGATCGGCGCTGGCAAGCCTCGCGACGTCTTGCGGCGTCGGGTCGAACGTGTGAGGCGACGCGCCGGAGGGAAGCACCTGCACCACCTCGGTGTTCTCACCAACAATGTCTCGGACGAGCGCGCTGTAAGGGTGGATGGAGCTGACGACCGTGAGGCTAGGTTGTGCCCGAGCCGAAGTAACGCTTAAAGCGCCGAGTATGAGCAGTAGACCAAGGGTTCGTTTCATCTAAGTTGCTCCTAAAATCTAGCTAATTGAGAACTTGTTCTCAATTGTAGTATTGAGTGTAAGGGACTCACGCAAAAAAATCAAATGCCAAAGCCCGCAACGACCCCGGACAGTCAGCTGACAAAAGGCTGACGGAACGCTCGTATTCTCACCGTGTACTGCCACTAGGAGGATAATCGATGAAAAAACTTCTCGTACTGCTCGCTCTAATGTCAAGCGCCGCCTTAGCTCAAGACATCAATGGTGCTGGCGCGACCTTCCCCGATCCGCTTTATCAAAAGATGTTTTCCGTTTACAACGAACAGTTTGGTATCCAGGTCAACTATCAGGCTATCGGTTCGGGCGGCGGTCGTAGCGCTCTCTTAGACCAGACGGTCGATTTCGCCGGTACCGACGCCTTCTTTAGCGACGAGGAGCTCGCGAGTGCGCCGGGCCAGATTTTGCACATCCCGATGGCTGAAGGCGCAGTCGTGCTGGCCTACAACTTTGAGCCGCTCGATCAAGCCCCGGAAGGTGGCCTGGTTCTCGACGGTGAAACTGTAGCGAACATCTTCCTCGGCAACATCACCCGGTGGGACGACGACGCTATCGCCCAACTCAACCCGGACGCAGAACTCCCCGACTTGCCTATTACCGTCGCGCACCGCTCGGACGGTTCGGGCACGACCTCGATCTTCGTCGATTACCTCGCTAAAGTTTCCGAGCAGTGGGCGAGTGATATCAGCACCGGCCCCGAAAGCAGCGTCAACTGGCCGGTCGGCATCGGCGGCGACGGCAACCCCGGCGTCTCGAGTATCGTTGGTGATACGCCCGGTGCGATTGGCTACGTCGGCCTCGAGTACGCCGAAGCCAACGACCTTGCCTATACGAACATGATCAATGCGGCGGGCAATACCGTCGAGCCAACCCTCGACGCAGTAGCGGCAGCTGCCGACATTGAGCTTCCCGACGATTTACGCGCAACCTTCACCAACTCGGACGCCCCTGACGCCTGGCCGATTGCAGGTTTTACCTGGGCTACGCTTTACCAAGATCAGAACTACGCGGATCGCAGCCAAGAACAAGCCCAGACCACGGTCAACCTCGTAAACTGGATGCTGACCGAAGGGCAGCAGTACAACAATGCGCTCAACTATGGTCAGATTACCGGAGGTGTGCAGAGCCGGGCTTCAGAAATCCTCGGCACCGTCACCTACGGGGGAGAAGCGCTTACACCAGAAGCGCCCAGCGCGAACAACTAATCGAACTCTGACTCTTTCTTCACTCTAGGTTGGCCTTTGGGTCAACCGCTTTTTCATATCTTGCTGCGTCCGACCTATAGTATTTTGACAAAATCACGCTAAGCTGAGCGGGCTATCCTGTAAGTCTGTAAGGTGCGAGCATACAGATGAAGCTACTGGGGCAAAACGAGATTTTAGTGAAAGAGGTTGCAACATGAGCGATTCTACCCAGTCGGGGGCGATTCGAACCGTCGGTACCGCGCTAAAAAGAAAACAACTACGGCGCTCGAGGGCGCTGAGCGGCGACCGCATCTTTAGTAGCCTCATCTTGTTTTTAGCACTGCTCGTGCTCTCGGTTTCGGGGCTGATCGTCTATGTGCTCGTCCAACGTGGTCAACTCGCCTTCAGCACCTTTGGGCCGTTCGGCTTACTGTTTAGCAGCGACTGGAATCCGCCGCGCGGTCAGTATGGTGCGCTACCCTTTCTCGTCGGCACGCTGATTACGAGCCTGGGCGCGCTGCTCTTATCGGTTCCTCTGGCTGTTGCGGCCGCTCTATATGTAACTGAGTACGCCCCGAGCTGGCTCGCGGAGCCGGTCAGTTATCTAATCGAACTACTCGCAGCTATCCCGAGCGTCGTTTATGGGTTTTGGGGCGTCGCGGTGATGGTACCTTTTATCCGCCAGCTTCAGCTGGTCGTTATTCAGACGCCGGGGCTCAACCGCGTTCCCTTTTTACGCGGCGCGCCGATCGGTTACGGCCTGCTCGCGGCGATCTGCATTCTGGCCATTATGATCGTTCCTTACACTACGGCGGTAGCTAGAGACGTGATTCGGCTCGTTCCGCGCGATCAGCGTGAAGCCGCCTACGCGCTCGGCGCGACCAAGTGGGAGGTGCTCCGCTACGCGGTGTTGCCGTTCGCGCGCGCGGGCATCTTCGGCGGCGTTATCTTAAGCTTGGGCCGCGCCCTCGGTGAAACGATCGCCGTCACGATGGTTATCGGCAACGCGACGCGGCTTCCCGATACGCTTTTTTCGACGGCCGCAACCATGCCGAGTATTATCGCCTCGCAGTTTCCTGAGGCGAACGACCCTTTAATGCGCTCGAGCCTTATCGCTATCGGTCTTTATCTCTTTCTCGCCACCCTCCTCATCAACCTTGCTGCGCGCTGGGTCATCCACCGGTTAAGCCCCAAAGGGATGAGCGTATGAGCTTGGTTTCAGAAGGTACGCATAAAGGTCGGCGGCGCGCTTCTAACGTGATCGCGGGCGCGCTTATTGCACTCTTCACCCTGATCGTTTTAATCCCCCTCTTTTTAGTGCTTTACTACCTTGTGATCGAAGGGTTTAGCTCGTTTAACCTCGAGCTTTTCCGTATCCCTCAAGGTGGTGACCTAGTAGGCCGTATCGGTCATGCGATTATCGGCACCGGTATTCTGGTTGCCATCGCTACTGTGATCGGCGCAACCTTAGGGATTGCGACCGGGATTTTTATCGTCGAGTTTAACACCCACCCGCTCGTCGCTCCCGTTCGCGTGATGGCGGATGTACTTCTGGGGGTTCCCGCTATCGTGATGGGCCTCGTTGCTTACGGGCTTCTAGTCGTCGGCGGCGGCTACAGCGCGTGGTCGGGCGGCTTTGCGCTCGGGCTCATCATGATTCCTTATGTGACGCGCGCGACTGAAGAGGTGCTTAAGCTGGTACCCCGGAGTATACGCGAGGCAAGTTACGCGCTCGGGCTACCGAAGTGGCGCACCACGCTCTTTATCGTCTTGCCGAGCGCAGTCAACGGCATTATCACCGGGACGCTTCTCGCAGTGGCCCGCATTTCAGGAGAAGCTGCTCCGCTGCTCTTTACGGCTTTCGGCAACAACTTCTTAAATACCGATCCCGGTCAACCTATTCAGGCGCTACCCCTTCTCATCTACCGCTACGCCCGCTACCCTGACCCCGGCCTCGTTAAAACAGCCTGGGCCACCTCGCTGTTTCTCGTTTTTCTCGTGCTGATCACCACGCTGATTACGCGCTACGTTTTTAGAGGACGTGTTGCCAGATGACCCAGGTACAAACGAAGAAGAAAAAAAATGGCGTAGTAGACGATAAGCTTCTAACTGCTAAAAACGTGAGCGTCTTTTACGGGGACTTTCAGGCCGTGCGCTTTATCGACATGGAAATTGAACCGAACACGGTCACCGCGCTTATCGGCCCGTCGGGATGTGGCAAAACAACCTTTTTGCGTGCCCTTAACCGGATGCACGACCTGACCCCCGGAGCCCGTATCGAAGGTGAGCTTAGGTTTCACGGTCAGAACGTCTACGACAAGAACGTCGATGCTGTAGACGTACGCCGCCGTATCGGGATGGTGTTTCAAAAACCCAATCCTTTTCCTACCATGAGTATTTACGACAACGTCGTTTCGGGCCTCAAACTAGCTGGGGTTCGCAAAAAAGCGCAGCTCGACGAGGTCGTCGAACGCTCACTGAAGCAAGCTGCCCTTTGGGAAGAGGTTAAAGATCGCCTTAAAACGCCCGCTACGGGTCTTTCCGGGGGTCAGCAGCAGCGCTTATGTATCGCCCGTTCCCTGGCAGTAGAGCCGGAAGTGCTGCTGATGGACGAGCCGACCTCGGCGCTCGACCCGCAATCGACGCAGCGGATCGAGGAGTTGATGGAAACCTTAAAGCGGGACGTGACGATTATTATCGTGACGCACAACATGCAGCAGGCGGGGCGGGTTTCGGACCGTACAGCCTTTTTCCTGTTGGACCAGTCCGTTTTGTCCAAAGAAGGCGCGAGTAGTTTGATTGAGTTTGAGGACACCGACAAGCTTTTTACCAATCCAAGCGATGCCCGCACCGAAGCGTACATCACCGGGCGTTTTGGCTGAACGTCCCGTTTTGCAAGTTAAAGGTAACGTTCTACCTTAGCTGTCTCTAATGAGGCGTGTTTTAATTGTACATGCCCCGCTTTTTGTTGTTTTTTGGGTTATTGCTGACGCTTGGGGCTTGTACGCCGCAGGTCTCGAAGTCTGGTGTACTAAAGACGGACGCGTTTAGGCTCGAGCCCCAGACGCTAAAGGCTGATCCCTCGAGCCTAAAGTCGCTTTTAAGAATTGCCCAACCCGGCCCGACGCACAACGGCGGTCAGCTGCAGTTCGGCCCGGACGCCTATCTTTACCTCTCTACCGGCGACGGCGAGTACCGCCCGTCGTGGCTCGGCGCACTTCCGTACGCTCAGGAGACGGACAAGCTGCTGGGTAAACTGCTCCGCTTCGGGGTCGGCGCAACCGGTGCGTTGTCGGTGCCGAAAGACAATCCTTTTGTCACTGACAAGCGTGTGAGTGCGGTGTGGGCGCTCGGCCTCCGTAATCCCTGGCGCTTCTCATTCGACCGGGAGACCGGTGACCTTTATGTTGCCGACGTGGGTGAAACACAGTTTGAAGAGGTCAATGTTGCGCCGTTCTCCTCGAGCGGCCTCAACTACGGTTGGCCCCGCGCGGAAGGCCCGGAATGCCGTCAAAAAAGCTGCGCGGCTTTCTCTATGCCCGCGCTGAGTTATACCCACGACGTAGGCTGCTCGGTCACAGGTGGTTACGTTTACCGGGGTGAGGCGCTACCCCAGCTGGCCGGACACTACCTGTACGGTGATTTTTGTAGCGGTACCATTTGGTCTGCCACGCAGCAAAACGGTACCTGGCAAACCCGAACGCTGCTCGAGACGCCTCTCATGGTTAGCAGTTTCGCGCAAGACGGTGCGGGCGAGGTATATGTGCTCGATTACGCGGCTGGAACCGTCTACCGGCTGGCTGCAGGGAGTAGCTTAGCGGTGCGCTTCATCAGGCACTATAAGACATTGACACATTTATATTTGTCTATATGATAAAATGGTGATAGACCTTCAGCAGCTTAAAGCCCTCGCCGACCCGACTCGGCTTGCGATTTTGGACTTTCTCCTCGAGCCCGTTCAAACGTGCTGCGTTCAAGACGAGGGCGTCTGTGCGTGCGATTTTGAAAACGTCTTGGATTTGTCGCAACCGACGGTGAGTCATCACCTCAAACTGCTGGTGCAGGCGGGGCTGGTCCGCGCGAAAAAGCGTGAGCGCTGGGTTTATTACGAGCTGAACCGGGAGGCGTTTACGTCGCTGCGTGGTGCGCTTTTACCTTACGCTGCAGCTGCGTCTCCTGCTCGAAAGGAGGTGAACTCATGAGGGTACAATGCGACTGTGAAGGCTGTGATTGCGGCGACGGCTGCGACTGTGGCTGCTGCTAAAACGAGCAGGGCGCGCCTGAGAGCGGCGCGCCTTACAAATGTTACGCTCTACTCGTTAAAAAAGCTCCAAATTGCTGTTGTAGCCTTAAATTCAGGCGTGTCGGGCCAGGTATGTCCGCCCCCACCGGCGGCGTAAAGTGCCAAACGAGCACCCGCCGGACACCCGGTAAAGCGGATGAGCCGAACGTCTAAGTATCTCCCAGCTAAGAGTTAGATATTGACAACCTTGAGGGCTTTGAGCCCGAGCTCGAGGGCAGCTCTAAGTTGCCCAAGGGTGTCATAGCAACGCCGGGGCATCAAGAAGCCTTTGAGCT
>JAABUN010001666.1_pt1 | contig 46489 bp, 45 predicted proteins | sample 5559311 | NCBI WGS metagenome assembly JAABUN01 (sample SAMN10711877, study PRJNA513370) | rock metagenome | isolation source: Antarctica rocks | place: Antarctica: Victoria Land, Siegfried Peak sud
GTCCTCGCCGAACTCGTAGAACCCGGTGAGCACCTGGTTCAGCACGATCGTGTTCTTGACCGCGTTGTCGGTCGCGGTGCTGTTGTTGTAGGCGTTGAACTCCTGCTCGTGCGCCACCGGGATGGTCTGGTCCTTGGTGGTCACGTCGCCGCCGTCGGCGGACGTCTCCGACGTCGCTTCCTTGGGGTCGGTGCTGCCGGTGTCGGTGCCGGTGCTGCAAGCGGCCAGGGCGATCGAGCCGCCGGCCAGCAACGCCAAGATCTTGGCGCCCTTATGCGTGGTGCTCAAGGTGAGGTCCTCCTCGGGTGGGGGCAGTGCCCGCTCCGGCGTGTACCGGTGCGGATGGCGCAGCCCCTCGGGTGCGAGGGGGAGGCGCCGGACCTGCCTGGGTCGTGTGCCACCGAACACCAGGGTCAGGCGCTACCGCAAGGAGGACAGACCGCATGTTATCGAGATGAGACCCATAGGTGTCCTGATGGTGTCCGGGAGATCTTCCCGGACGGGCCGGTCGCAGCCGCAAAAGCTCTTAGGGTGATGCCGGTGAGGATCCTGATCTGGCACGGCTACCTCCTGGGCGGAACCGGCTCGAACGTGTACACCCGCTCGCTCGCTCGGGCGTGGAGCAAGGCGGGGCACGACGTGGTGGTGCTGTGCCAGGAGCCGCACCCGGACAGGTACGACGTCGGCGGCGCCCGGGTCGTGCGGCCCCGGCTGGACGGGCCGCTCCCGGTCTTCGTGCTCGACCGCTACGAGGACGCGCAGGCTCAGCTGCTGGCGCAGGTGACCCTGGCTGACCGCGCCCGCTTCGTCGAGCAAAATGCCGCCGCCGTCCGCGCAGAAGGACCGGCCGACCTGCTGGTGACGAACCACGTCCTGCTCGGGGGGCCGGTCGGGGCTGCGTCGGGGCTGCCCTACGTGGTGAAGGCCCACGGCTCCGAGCTGGAGTTCTCGATGCGCGGCGACGCCGGGCTGTGCGCATGGGCCCGAGAGACGCTGGCACCTGCCCAGGCGGTGCTCGCCGGCTCGGAGCACGTCGTCGGCGTCCTGGACGAGCTGGTCGGCCCTGACCCGGCGCGCGTGCACGTCGTGCCGCCGGGTGTGGACGTCGTGCGGTTCCGGCCGCAGCCCCGCGCCGCGGCGCTGGCGTCGCTGCTGTCGGAGTGCGCACGCGATGCGGCCAACCCGCCGGGCTCCCACGACGAGCGGCGCCCCGACGAGGGCAACGCTGAGCGCCTGGCGAGCTTCTTCACCGGCGACCGCCGCACCGTGCTCTACGTCGGCAAGCTCAGCGCGGAGAAGGGCGTGAGCCTGCTGGTCGAGGCGCTGCGGCAGGTGGACGCGCGTGCGGTCGTCGTCGGGTTCGGGCCGGCGCGGGCCGAGCTGGAGGCAGCGGCCGGGCCGGACGTGCTCTTCACCGGCCCGCTCGAGCACCGGCACCTGGAGCACCTGTGGCCGCTCGCCGACGTGAGTGTGACGCCGTCGGTCTTCCCCGAAGCCTTTGGCATGGTCGCGGCCGAGGCGGCCGCCTGCGCGAGCCCTCCCCTGGTCGCCCGTCACTCCGGGCTGGCCGAGGTGGCGGCCGGGCTCGAGCAGGAGTACCCGCCGCACCTGCGGCACCTCGCCTCGTTCGAACGCGGCAACACCGACGACCTGGCCGCCCGGCTCACCGAGCTGCTCGCGCTGTCCGCCGATGAGTGGCAGCAGGTGTCGTCGGCCGCCCGGCGCGCTGCCGAGCGGCTCTGGAGCTGGGAGCACGTGGCCCAGCGGATCCTCGCGATCGCCCAGCGATAGCCCTGCAGTTGAGTATGTGTACCGATGCGCTGGAACCAGCGTCAGGGAGAAGTTGGAGTCATGAACACCACGCTCCGCACGCTTCGTAGTATCGCAGTACGTACTGCGGTCCTGCTCGGGTTCGACCTCGTCGTCTTGTGGATGCTGTACCGCTTCGACAACTCCCCCGACGCCAACATCGGCGCGGGCCTACTAGCCTTCGCGGGGATCATGATCCTCTGCGGTCTCGGCGGCCTGTACGACGGTTGGCGGCGGGGATTCGGCCGCGTGGCCGTCACCTGGACCGCGACCGCCGTCTTCACCGCGATCGGAATGATTGCTCTGTTCGACCCCGCTCTGCCCATCGACGTCGACGTGTTCTTGTCCGACGTGCGCGACTCGGGTGGCTTCCTGATCGCTCTGGTCGCCATTCCCGCCCTGCTCGGAGGCGGGCTTGCCGCCCTCGTGCGTTCTAGAAGCCACCGGACCGCCCAATGATCCATCGGGGTCAATCGAGCTCTCCCACTCGGCCCCTGACGTCAACTCACACGATGCGCGGGAACGGGCACGTGCTGGGGGTGCGGCGCCTGCTGGCCGGAATGCGACGGCCGGCGCAGGCCGCACCGTGACGCTCAGCCCGACTCGGACCGCCGTGCCCGGAAGGCGGCGACGTTGACGCGGTTGGCGCACGACGTGCTGCAGTAACGGCGAGATCGGTTCTTCGACAGGTCGATCAGGACATCGTCGCAGTTGTCGGCGCCGCAGACGCTGAGCCGGTTCAGCTCCTGCTGGCGCACGACGTCTACGAAGGCCATCGCCGCCTCGACCGCCATCCGGTCGGCCAGCGGGACCCGCGGCGTGGTGGCGTGCAGGTGGTAGCCCCAGTCGTCGTGAGTGACCAGCTGCGGCAGCGCGCCAGCCTCGCGCAGCATCCTGTTCACGCGGTCCACGACCCCCGCCTCGTCCAGCTCCCAGAGCTCAAGCAGCCTCGGGCGCAGCGCCCGCACCGCCTCGAGCTCCTCGACGTCGCTGCGGCGCGACCCGGTCCATCCCCAGAGCTGCACGAAGGCGTCCAGCGCCGCCACGTCGGGCAGCTCGTCATCGTCACGCTGGTCGGTGTTCACCAACGCCGCTGCGCCGGCCAGTGCCACCTCGGTGTCATGGGCAAAAAGCATCTTGACCCCTTTCTGCCTATCGTCTACGGTACGTAAGCACTGTACCGCTGGACAGCACTTACGAGGAGTGGCACGTGAAGAAGCGCACGGCCGGCGGGGCCGGGCTCGCCCTGGGGCTGCTGTCAGCAGCGACGTTCGGCACGTCCGGCTCGTTCGCCGCGAGCCTGATCGAGGCCGGCTGGACGCCGGGCTCGGCGGTCACGGTACGGGTGCTCACGGCGGCGCTGCTGCTCACGCTTCCCGCGCTGCTGCAACTGCGTGGCAAGGGAGCGCTGCTGCGCCGCAGCAGCCGCACCCTCACCGTCTACGGCATCGCGGCGGTCGCCGGAGCCCAGCTCTGCTTCTTCATGGCCATCGAGCACCTCTCGGTCGCGGTGGCGCTGCTGCTGGAGTACTCCGGCGCGCTGTTGGTGGTGGGGTACTTGTGGCTGCGTCGAGGTCAGCGGCCGGGCCGGCTCACGGTGGCGGGTGCCGCGCTGGCCATCGCCGGCCTGGGCCTGGTGCTCGAGCTGATCGGCAACACACAGCTCGACCCGGTCGGGGTGCTGTGGGGGCTCGGTGCCGCCGTTGGCCTGGCTACCTTCTTCGTGCTGTCGGCCGAGACCGAGGACGCCCTGCCCCCCCTGGTCGTCGCCTGGGGCGGCCTGGTCATCGGCGGGACCGCGCTCGCCGTCGCTGGCGTCATCGGGGTGCTGCCGCTGGCCGCCCCCCGCACGGACGTCACCCTGCTCGACACCGAGGTGAGCTGGCTCGTGCCGGTGCTAGGGCTGGCCGTCGTCGCCGCGGCGATCGCCTACGTCGCCGGCATCGTCGGGGCTCGGCTGCTGGGCGCGAAGGTGGCGTCGTTCGTCGGGCTCACCGAGGTGCTGTTCGCCGTCGTCTTCGCGTGGGTGCTGCTCGGCCAGTCACTGGGCGCCCAGCAATTGGTGGGCGCCGCGCTGGTGGTCGCCGGCATCGCCGTGGTGCGGGTCGACGAGCTGCGCAGCGACGACTCCGCTCCGGTGCTCACCCCGCACGAGGACGTCGCGATGGCGAAGCCGGTCCGGTCGTAGGTGTCCACAGGTTGAAACGGAACTATGACGGAGTCAGCAGACGACAGCGCCTTCTCACGAAAGTGCCTGCTGCATCGGGCTGTTGAGTGCGGTGGGCGTGGTCGAGCAAGGTCGAGAATTGCCGTTGCGGCTCCTTGCGGACTGACCCCTCCGGCGACAGGCGCGCCGAACTCGTCGAAGCTCACGGGATCACACCCCGGGCCACGGCAGCATCGAAGAGCTCACGGGATCACACCCCTGGCCACGGCCGCATCGAAGAGCTCACGGGCCACCTGCTCGGCTTTCCCTGCTGCGGCAGCACCGACAGGCTTGGCTTCATAGCGGTCCTGGTTGCGCGCCCGGCGCAATCGGTCGAAGGCATTCGCCGCTTTGTCGACCGGCGGCTTGTCGAGGACGGCGCGCAGGAAGCGGCCCAGCGCCTCGTGCTGTCCCGGACCGTTGGCGGTGCGGAAGCCGTGCGCCGCGAGCAGCGCCTCGCCGATGTCGTGGGCCGCGTCGTAGGCGATGCCATACTTCACTGCGACGCTGGTGAGCAGCGGCATCTGCCCGAGCCGCTCCTCGGCCTGCCGCATGAAGGATGCGGCGCGCGAGGCGTCGACCGGCACGGCGTCGAGCCGGCGTGCTTCGACCAACGCGAGCACCGTCGCTTGCTGGACCTTGGTCAACGCAGAGATCGCCACGACAACTCCCCCATCACCGGGACGATCGAACTGGAGCGCACAGTGTCCAGGAAGCCCGACGCGGCTCTGAACTCCGAAGACCTGAGGATCGTCGCATTCACCGGACGATGCACGGCAGCCTCGACGCGCATACACGCTTCATAGATCGCGTCGACGTCCGGGGCGCCGACAACCATGACGTCGATGTCGTGCGGAGCGGGCCCGCTGACACCGCGCAGCCGGGCGGCGAAGGAGCCGTAGAGGAAAGCCGACTGGATCCCATCGATGCGCCCGAACTCCTCGGCCAACATGACCACCGGGCCGGTGACAACGGTGAGGATCTCACGCAAGGGGGCGGCGAGCGGGCTGTCCGGGTTGCCGCGGATGAGCCGCGTGCGGCCAATCTGCCGCTCGACCAGGATGCCCGCGTCGATGAGTCGCGCCACTTCTCGGTGCGCGGTCGGGTAGGCCAGGTCAGCACGCTCGGCCACGTCGGTGAGGCTGAGCTCTTCGCCGGCGAGCAGGAGAGTCGAGAGCAGGCGCGCCTGACCGTCCGACCGGAAGATCGGAGCCAGCAAGGGCGCCGCAGTTCTCATATAACTGAGGTTATTATCCATCATAGTGATGGTCAAACGCGAGTCGCCATCTGACCTGCGCAACGCGCCGATTCACACGTTGAAGCGGAACTCCACCACGTCGCCGTCCGCCATCACGTAGTCCTTGCCCTCGATCCGCACCTTGCCCCGGGACTTGGCCTCGCTCATCGAGCCGGCCGCGTCCAGGTCGGCGAACGAGACCACCTCGGCCTTGATGAATCCCCGCTGGAAGTCGGTGTGGATGACACCGGCAGCCTGGGGTGCGGTCCAGCCCTTGCGGATGGTCCAGGCCCGCGACTCCTTCGGCCCGGCGGTCAGGTAGGTCTGCATCCCCAGCGTGGCGAAGCCGACGCGTGCCAGCTGGTCCAGGCCCGACTCGGTGGCGCCGAAGCTCTCCAGCAGCTCGGCCGCATCAGCCGGCTCGAGCTCGGCCAGGTCCATCTCGATCTTGGCGTCCAGGAAAATCGCCTCCGCCGGGGCCACGACGGCCCGCAACCGGTCCTTGAGTGCGTCGTCGCCCAATCCGTCCTCGTCCACGTTGAACACGTAGATGAAGGGCTTGCCGGTCAGCAGCCCCAGCTCCCGCAACGCGCTCTGGTCGATGCCAGCGGCGGCGGCACCGGCGAACAGCGTCGTCCCCTGCTCCAGCAGGGCCTGGGCGGCGACCGCGGCGTCCAGCACCGCCTTGTCGGCCTTCTTCGTCCTGACCTCCTTCTCCAGCCGCGGGACGGATCGCTCCAGGGTCTGCAGGTCGGCCAGGATCAGCTCGGTGTTGATCGTCTCGATGTCGGAAGCGGGGTCGACCCTGCCGTCGACGTGCACCACATCCGGGTCCGCAAAGGCCCGGATCACCTGGCAGATCGCGTCCGCCTCCCGGATGTTGGCCAGGAACTTGTTCCCCAGCCCCTCCCCCTCGCTGGCGCCGCGCACGATGCCCGCGATGTCCACGAACGAGACCGGTGCAGGCAGGATTTTCGCGCTGGCGTGGATCTCGGCGAGACGTTCCAGGCGCACGTCGGGCAGCGGGACGACGCCGATATTGGGCTCGATCGTCGCGAACGGGTAGTTCGCGGCGAGCACGTCGTTCTTGGTCGGGGCGTTGAAGAGGGTGGACTTGCCGACGTTGGGCAGTCCGACGATGCCGATGGTGAGGGCCACGGGGACAGGAGCCTACCGGCGGTGCACCAGAACGGCGTAACCCGCAGGGCTGTCGGTGCTACCGGCAGGCAGCGGGGCACCGTCCCAGCCGCCGTGCGCGCCGACCTCCTGCAGGCCTGCCGCCGTGCACCAGGAGCGGTAGTCCTCGACGCTGACGTGCCGGTCGGCCGCGAAGCCGGCCACCAGCAGCCCGCCGGGCGCCAGCCACTCGGCCAGGCGCGCAGGGAGCGCCGCCTCGGTGCCGGGCGTCAGGTAGACCACCACGTTGCCGGCGAGCACCACCAGGTCGAGCGGCGCTCCGGCCTGCTCTGCCGTCACCGCCAGCAGGTCGGCCTGGAGCCACTGCAGCTGCGGGACCGCCGTGCGGGCCTGGGCCAGCATCGAGGCGTCGAGGTCGATCCCGCCCACGCGGTGTCCACGCCTGGCCAGCTCGATCCCCACCCGCCCGGTGCCGCAGCCGGCGTCCAGCACCCTCGAGCCCGGCGCCAGCAGCGCGTCCAGGAACCGGGCCTCGCCGTGCACGTCCTCGCCGGTGGCTCCCAGGGCGGCGAAACGCTCGGCGTACCAGACACCCCGGGTGCCACCGGTCTCGGTCAACCACCTGTTCTGCTCCACCCGCCCATCCTCCCCCACGTTGTCGGGGGTGCATGGCACGGTGACGCGATGGACCCGACCCTGCTCGCCCTGGCCTGCCTGCTCGTCGGCGCAGCGCTGGGTGCCCTCACAGCCGCCTGGGTCACCAGGACCGCCGCAGCGGTGCGCACAGCCGCGCTGACCGCCGAGCGGGACCTGCTGACCGCACGGGTGTCTGACCTCGAGGCCGCAGCCGGTGAGGACGCAGAGCTGGCGATGGCGTTGGCCCCGCTGACCTCCAGCCTGGCCAGGGTGGAGCGGAGCGTAAGTGACCTGGAACGCGAACGCGCCGAGCAGTGGGGACGGCTGGACACCCAGCTCACCGCCGTGCAGACCACCGGGGAGGCGCTGCGCTTCCAGACCAGCGCCCTGGCGGGGGCTCTGCGCTCCCCCAACGTCCGCGGGGCGTGGGGCGAGGTCCAGCTGCGCCGGGTGGTCGAGCACGCCGGGATGCTGGCCCGCGTCGACTTCGACACCCAGGTCCAGGGCGTGAACGAGGACGGTGTCGGTGTACGGCCGGACGCCGTGGTGCGGCTGCCCGGCGAGAAGGTCGTGGTCGTGGACGCCAAGGCGCCGCTGGCTGCCTTCCTCGAGGCCGCGCAGGCGGTGCGCCCGGGCGAGGACCCCGAGCAAGCGGCCGAGCGTCAGCTGCGGGCGGGCGACCAGCACGCCCAGGCGCTGCGCTCGCACGTGGACGCGCTGGCGGCCAAGAAGTACTGGTCCGCGTTCTCCAGCACCCCTGAGCTGGTGGTGTGCTTCGTGCCCGGCGAGTCCTTTCTGACCGCGGCCTGCGAGGCGGACCCGGCGTTGCTCGAGCACGCCATGGCACGTCGAGTGGTGCTGGCGACCCCTACGACGTTGCTGGCCCTGCTGCGGACGGTGGCGATGACCTGGCAGCAGGAGGCCCTGGCCGGGAGCGCGCGGGAGGTCTTCGAGCTGGGACGGGAGCTGTACGCGCGGCTGGCCGGGCTCGGGGGATCGGTGGGCAGACTGGGCAAGAGCCTGGACCGAGCGGTGACGGACTACAACGCCATGGTCGGCGGCCTCGAGCGACGGGTGCTGGTGAGCGCCCGTCGGCTGCACGACCTGGAGGTCACCGACCGGGACCTCGCCCCGGTGACCGTGCTGGAGTCGGTGGCTCGCCCGCTGACCGCCGTCGAGCTGCTGGAAGGAGCCGATCAGGTGGTCGAGCAGGACGACGATGGAGGCGCCGCCTTCAAGTCGCGGCGCAGCTCCTGGGGCAGCGAGAACAGCAGGTCCTCCTCGGCCGTACGGATCTCGTCCACGTCGCCGTAGCCCCGGGCCGCCAGGTACTCCAGCACCTCACGTACCAGGACCTCGGGCACCGACGCCCCGGAGGTCAGTCCGACCGTGGCGACCCCCTCGAGCCACGACTCGTCGATCTCTCCGGCGTGGTCGACGCGGTAGGAGGCTCCCGCACCGTGCTCCAACGCGACCTCGACCAGCCGCACCGAGTTGGAGGAGTTCGCCGAGCCCACGACAATCACCAGATCGGCCTGCGGGGCGATTTTCTTGACCGCGACCTGCCGGTTCTGGGTGGCGTAGCAGATGTCGTCGCTGGGCGGGTCCTGCAGCGAGGGGAACCTGGCCCGCAGGCGGCGGACCGTCTCCATCGTCTCGTCCACGCTCAAGGTGGTCTGCGAGAGCCAGACCACCTTGTCCGGGTCGCGCACGGTGACCTGGTCCACGCTCTGCGGCCCGTCGACGAGCTGGACGTGGTCCGGTGCCTCACCCGCTGTGCCCTCGACCTCCTCGTGCCCCGCGTGGCCGATCAGGAGGATGTCGTAGTCGTCGGAGGCGAAGCGCACCGCCTCCTTGTGGACCTTGGTCACCAGGGGGCACGTCGCATCGATCGTCTTCAGCTGGCGCACCGCCGCCTGGGCGTGCACCGCCGGCGAGACCCCGTGCGCGGAGAAGATGACGAGCGCACCCTCGGGCACCTCGTCCGTCTCGTGCACGAAGATCGCCCCGCGCTTCTCCAGGGTGGCGACGACGTGCTTGTTGTGGACGATCTCCTTACGCACGTAGACCGGCGGGCCGTAGTGCTCCAGCGCCTTCTCCACCGCCACCACCGCGCGGTCGACCCCCGCGCAGTAGCCGCGGGGGGCGGCGAGTAGCACCTTGCGCTCGCGGGTCTGGTGCGCGGGCTCGACGACGTCCTGGCTCAGGTTCACCCCGTCATGGTAAGTGCCGAGGTACGACCGCCCTGTGGCCGCACGCCCGCTGCCCCGGAGCCCGTCCCGCGAGCGGGTTCCCCCTAGGGTCACCTGGGTGAGCAACCCCGCCGAGCCGCCGACACGGTCCCGACTGCCTGCCAAGGCTGCCGGGACCACCGCCGAGCAGCCGTGGCCGGTCCGGGTACTGACGGCCCGGATCGGGGAGTACATCTCCAAGATGCCGTCGGTGTGGGTGGAGGGCCAGGTCGTCCAGCTGACCCGGCGCGGCGACGCGCCCACCGCGTACCTGACGCTGCGCGACCCTGATGTCGACATGTCGCTCTCGCTCACGGTGCACCGCAGGGTGCTGGACGCGATGATGAGCCCCTTGGTCGAGGGGGCACGGGTCGTCATCAGGGCCACCCCCGGCTACTGGGAGAAGCGCGGCACGTTCAGCCTGCAGGCGCACGAGGTGCGTCCGGTCGGGGTGGGCGAGCTGTTGGCGCAGATCGAACACCTGCGCCGGCTCCTGGCCTCCGAGGGACTGTTCGAGCCGGGACGGAAGCGGCCCCTGCCCTTCGCGCCCGGGAGGGTGGGCCTGGTCTGCGGGCGCGAGAGCGCGGCCGAGCACGACGTCGTGGTGAACGCCCGGCAGCGTTGGCCCGCAGTGGCTTTCGAGATCCGCCGGGTCGCCGTGCAGGGTCCCGGGGCGGTGGCCCAGGTCAAGGTCGCGATCGAGCAGCTCGATGCCGACCCGCGGGTGGAGGTCATCGTCGTCGCGCGCGGTGGCGGCTCGCTGGAGGACCTGCTGCCGTTCAGCAACGAGGCGCTGGTGCGGGCCGTGTCGGCCTGCCGCACGCCGCTGGTCAGCGCCATCGGCCACGAGGCTGATGCCCCGCTGCTGGACCTGGTGGCCGACCTGCGTGCCTCCACCCCGACGGACGCCGCCAAGCGGATCGTCCCTGCCGTCGGCGAGGAGCAGGAGGGCCTGGACGCCGTGAGGCACCGGCTGCGGCGCTGCGCCCTCGGCCGGCTGGACACGGAACAGACCAGGCTGGACACGCTGCGCTCGCGCCCCGTGCTGGCTGACCCTGGACGTGGGCTGGACGAGCAGCTGGGCCAGGTGAGCGCCCTGCAGCAGCGCTGCCGGCGCGCGGTGCTGAGCCGGTTGGATCGGGCGGGCGACGAGGTGCACCACCTGCGCGCCCAGACCCGGGCACTGTCACCGGCGGCCACGATGGAGCGCGGCTACGCGGTGGTCCACGCCCCCGATGGATCGGTGCTGCGGGAGGCCTCGACCGTGCGGGTCGGCGACGCGCTCCGCATCCGGGTCGCGGTCGGCGAGGTCGGTGCTGCCGTGACGGCCAGCACGGGCGCGACGACCGACGGCAGCGCGGACGGGCCCGAACGGGCGGCTTCTAGGCTGGGAGCATGAGCGAGCAGACAGCGGCCGGCACCGAGACGGCCGCACTGACCTACGAGCAGGCCCGGGACGAGCTGGTCGCGGTCGTGCAGCAGCTGGAGTCGGGCGGGGTCCCGCTGGAGCAGTCGCTGGCGCTGTGGGAGCGGGGCGAGGCGCTGGCCGACCGCTGCCAGCAGTGGCTCGACGGTGCCCGCGAGCGGCTCGACGTGGCACGCGGCCCCGTCGGCACCGCAGACTGAGCCCTGCGGTCAGGGCACCTCGACCGGTGCTGCCGAGGCCGCCTCGGCCAGCTCCACCAGCTCGTCCAGCACAGCGGTCCCGGTCACGACCAGCACCCGGTCGTCGGTCTCCAGCAACAGGCTGGTGCGGGGCTGCCCGGAGCCTCCAGGCACGCTCTCGAACACGGTCCACGACCGCCCGGAGACCTCCTGCGTCGACGCCTGCACACCGTCGCTGGTCACCCGCTGGATCCACTCGGGTGTCGGTGCCGCAGCCACCTCCAGACCGGCGTAGTCCTGCTCCGGCGTCAGGTATCCTAGGTGCCAACCGGCCGGATACCCGCTCTGCGGACGATCCCGACGGGCGCTGGTCGCCCGCCAGTCCTGCCCGAGCTCGGGCAGGACGACCGGCACGTCCCCGGCCTGCAGCGCGACCTGCGCCGCCCCAGGGACGTCCACCGGCTGGACCAGCTGTCCCTGCGGCCTGGGCACCAGCAGGTAGACCGCCGCCACCATCGCGCCGATCACCGCCAACGAGCGCACCATGTCGAGCACCGTCCTGCGACCGCGCCCGGCCGACGGCTGCCGCGAGGTCGGCTGCCGAGACTGCTGCGCCGAGGAGGTCGGCTGCGGCGAGGGCTGCGGGCGCCGCGACTCCGTCCCGGGCTGCGTCACGCCGACATCCTTCCAGCAGCCCGCCCCGATACGATCACCGGGACGCCGACCGACAAGGAACACACGTGACCCAGGACGTGCCTCAGAGCAGCCGCACCACCCCCGCCGCCGCACCGGGCAGCTCCCAGATCCCGGTGTCGCTTGCGGTTCCGCGGGAGGCTCCGGACCGCAACCTGGGCCTGGAGCTGGTCCGGGTGACCGAGGCCGCCGCGATGGCAGCCGGGCGCTGGGTCGGTCGCGGCGACAAGAACGGTGCGGACGGTGCGGCGGTCAACGCCATGCGCGCCCTCATCAACACCGTCGAGATGAACGGCTTCGTGGTGATCGGCGAGGGCGAGAAGGACGAGGCGCCGATGCTGTTCAACGGCGAGCAGGTCGGTGACGGGTCTGGGGCCGACTGTGACGTGGCCGTCGACCCGATCGACGGCACCCGGCTGGCGGCCATGGGTATGCCCAACGCCGTCAGCGTAATGGCGGTGGCGGAGCGCGGCTCGATGTACGACCCCAGCGCAGTGTTCTACATGGACAAGCTCGCCACGGGACCCGAGGCCGCCGACGTGGTGGACATCCGGCTTCCCGTCAAGGAAAACATCCGACGCCTCGCCAAGGCCAAGGGCGCCTCGGCCCAGGACGTGACCGTGGTGCTGCTGGAGCGCCCGCGGCACCAGCAGCTGGCACAGGACATCCGGGCGGCGGGTGCCCGCATCAAGTTCATCACCGACGGCGACGTGGCGGGAGCCATCATGGCCGCCAGGGAAGGAACCGGCGTGGACCTGATGCTGGGTATCGGGGGAACCCCGGAGGGCATCATCGCGGCCTGCGCGATCAAGTGCCTCGGGGGTGTGATCCAGGGGCGGCTGTGGCCGACGGACGACGACGAGCGGCATCGGGCCATGGACGCAGGGCACGACCTGGACGCGGTGCTGACCACCGACGACCTGGTGAGCAGCGACAACAGCTACTTCGTCGCGACCGGCATCACCGACGGCGAGCTGCTCAAGGGCGTGCGCTATGGCGGCGGCGTGGTCCGGACCGAGTCGCTGGTCATGCGGTCCAAGTCGGGCACCATTCGGGTCATCGAGTCCGAGCACCACCTCGCCAAGCTGCGCGCCTATGCCTCGGTCGACTTCGGAGGGCAGTGACCGATGGACCGCGAGCACCCCTCTCCTGCGGACCCTCAGGTGACGGTCGTCGTCGTGGGCGAGTCCCTGGTCGACCGGGTGGAGCGTCCCGGGCACCCGGTCGTGGAGCACCCCGGCGGCAGCCCCGCGAACGTCGCCCTCACGCTCGGTCGGCTCGGTCATGACGTCCACCTGCTGACCCGGCTGGGGGACGACGAGCGCGGACGGTCGGTGACCGAGCACTTGGACACCTCCGGGGTCCGGCTGCTGGACGGTTCGCTGGTACCCGGCCCCACGTCCACGGCACTGGCCAGGATCGGTGCTGACGGTGCCGCGGACTACGACTTCGACCTTCACTGGGAGCTGCCCCGCCCCGTGCCGCCGCTGCCGACGAATACCGTCTGCCTGCACACCGGATCGGTGGCCGCTCTGCTGGAACCCGGTGCGGCACAGGTGCTTGCGTTGTGCCGCGATGCCGGCGCGAGCGCGACCATCTCCTACGATCCCAACGTGCGTCCCGTCCTGCTGGGGCCGGCGTCCCAGGTGCGCCAGCAGGTGGAGGCCCTGGTGGTACTGGCCGACGTGGTCAAGCTCAGTGACGAGGACGCCGGCTGGCTGTCCCCCGCCGACGCTCCAGAGCTGCTCGCCGCGGGCTGGCTGGCCGCCGGCTCGCAGCACCGTGGCCCCGCCGTGGTGGTGCTCACGCTAGGCGCCGATGGCGCAGTCGGCTTCTGCCGCAACGGCCGGGTCGAGGTCGCGCCACTGCCCGTCACCGTGGCAGACACCGTGGGTGCGGGAGACTCGTTCAGCGGTGCCCTGATCGACGCCCTCGCCGGGCACGGCCTGCTGGGGGCGGATCGTCGCACAGCGCTGCGCGACATCGACCTGCCGACCCTGCACGAGGTCGTCGCGCACGCGGTCGCCGTTGCGGCGGTGACGGTCTCACGACCGGGGGCCGATCCTCCGACCCGCGCCGACCTGGCTGCTCAGCGATCCGGGTCGTAGCCCGGGCAGGCGGCGTCGGTCCTCAGCGGTGGGTCCGTCAGGACCCGTTGCGCTCGCTCGCGTCCCACGTTCCAGTCGGGAAGGCCTTGCGAGCGCTCCAGGTGGACCGCGGTCAGCAGGCAGGAGCGCAGCGGCTCCTCCAAAAGCTCCATGTCCGGCACGGCGTCGGCCGAGAGCCCCGTCAGGTAGGACACGTCCAGGGGGGTGTCCAGACCCGGTGCGGTGTTGTGCCGGACTATCTGGGCATCAGGGTTCAGCAGGGCGAGCGAGAGCATCGCGACCGCCGCGACCTGGACGAGGGAACGCGGCAACCAGCCACCGCGCCAACGGATCCCGGCGACCAGCAGCAGCACCAGCACGGCCGCCAGCGCCAGCTCGAACACCACGACGAAGAGCCTGAGCCGGGTCAGGCCGAACGCGTCCACGTACAGGTCCATCCGGCGCAGCGCCGAGGCGACCACCCCGAGCGTGCCCATGGACAGCACCCCGAGCGCCACCCGCGACAGCGTCCGGTCCAGCACGCCCGAGCGTGGCGCGCGCCGGGCGGCCACCGCCACCACCAGCAGCGTCAGCATCGTCACCACCATGAGCTCGGCGAACCCTTGTCGGGTGTACTCGGCGTAGGTAAGCCCGGCCGTCTCCAGGACGTGCTGGTGCCCTTCGCGCAGGGCGCCGACCTGCACCAGCACGAACGCGAGCACCAGCGCGTCCAGGGAGAGCACGGGAAGCAACCACTCCCAGCGGCGGGCGGCACGCCCCGGCGGCAGTGACAGGGTGGACCACTCGGGCGGGGCCAGCGACAGGTGCGCCAGGGTGGCGGCGACCGTGGCCACCAGCACCGCGACGATGAGCTGGAACGGCAGCAGCCCGAGGTCCACCCGTGGGAGGTAGCTGGCGAACAGGCGGTCGGCGCTGGCGAAGAGTAGGCCGAACACCACCAGCAACACAACGGTCACGCTCGGACTGCGCAGCACGACCAGGATCTGTCCCCGGCGCGATCCCACGACGGCACCGACCCCGCGCCCTGCCCAGGGCAGGGCGCGCACCAGACCGGCCGCCCAGGACGCCAGGCTCAGCAGCACCGCCGGGCCCGACCTGGCCGACGTGGCCGCCACCGCAGCGGCTACCGCCGCCCCCAGCAAGCACAGCGCGACCACCCAGGCCGCGTCGCGCACGGCCACCACGGCCACCAGGGCCACCGACATCACCGCTGTCAGCAGGTCGGACAGGGCCCGTCGACGCACCATTGCAGGCACCGCGGGCACCCACAGCAGCAGCGCGACGACAGCCATCCCGAGACCGGGGCGGTACCCGACCAGCAGTGCGCCACCTGCCAGACCAACTGCCGCACAGGCGATCAAGGTCACGCCGGGCACGGCGGTGCGGTGTTGCTGCCAGAACCGCCTGACGGCATCTCTGAACGGCGAGGGCTGACGGGGCGTGGGGAACGCACGAGGTGGGAACGCCGGGGAGGGCGTGGCGTAGGACTGGGTCATGCTGCAACGCTGGGGAACTGGCGTGGCCGCTTCGGGGTCCGACCGAGGAAGTCTGGTGCAGGTTCTGTGCTCACCTGCGTCCAGGGGCGGCCGGGGGGACGACGGGCGTGGGGTCACGCCCGTCGACCACTTGCAGCGATGGGCGCAGCATCCTGGCCCTCCCCAGGGCAGAGATGCTTCACTCTTCGCGGCCTCAGCCGGGTGCGGCTGTGCTGCCCCGGACGATCAGCTCAGGTCTGATCAGCTCTCGCCCGGCCCCGTCGGGGGCTCCGTCGCCAGCCGGGCGCCGAGCCGCTGGTCCACCGAGACACTGATGGTGAAGTGCTCCAGCACGCCGTCCATGGTCTGCGCGTCGAGCTGACGGATCGTGGCGGCGCTGACGAAGCACCCGGCCTCCCTGGCTGCCTCCTCCAGCGCCATCAGGGTGCTGGTGGGGCCGTACAGGGCAGACCCCTTGGTCAGCACACCGATGCTCCCGGTGCAACGGGTGACCAGGGCCCGTGCCGCGCTGTTGCGGCAGTAGCCGAGCAGGCTGATGGCCGCCGTCACCCGCTCGCGGGTGACGGCCTGACGCTGGGATGTCCGTTCAGCACCAGGGACACGGTCTGGTGCCACACGGCAGCCACGTCGCTCATGGACGGTGGTCAGCCGGCACCGTCGTGCTGGTCGCTGCCCACCTCTCAGCGCGCAGGCGGCAGCTGCTGGCCGAACTCACGCCTCGCGGCGGCGGCCACACGCCGCGTGATCGCGAGGTCGACGGCGCCTCCGACCACGGCACCGACCACGGGGATCGCCCGGCCCGCCGAGGCGCCCGCCAACCGGGTGGCGACGCGGCCGCCCGAGCGACCCGCCACGGCACGGGCACTGATACTGGCCGCGGCCCTGGCCTGGACCCTGGGGACCAGCGCCTTGGCCGCACGCTCCCCCGCCTCCCTGCCGGCCTTCTGCACGCCGGTGGACATCGAGCTGTCGCTGACGAGCTGGGCCACCCGGTCGCGGGTGCGGTGATCGGCCAGGTCGTGCCCGTGCGCGTAAGCGATGGCGGCCACGAGCCTGGCCTGGACGAACATCGAGGCAGCGGTCGCAGGCGCGAGCCCCGCCAGCATCGTCATCAACCCCCCGATCCCGGATGCCGCCCCCTGGGCCGTCGCCTGGGTGACCTGGGTGCGGACCAACCGGTCCACCACCGCATCGGTGCTGAACCCCTTGCGGCGCAACGGGTCCACCAGGTCGGCAGCACCCTTGAAGGGCCCGAAGCCGTCGATGGCCGCACGCACCACCTGTGCGACGAAGCTGTCGAGCATCCCGTCCTCGCGACGTGCGATCTTGTTCATGCGGCCCAGGGTGCCACGTCGGCCGCGCCACGTCCCAGCCCGCGGGTGCATCTGCAGCACCCGTGACCGCCTGGCAGGATCGACGCATGCAGCGGCCCCGGACCCCGTACGAGGCGTGGAAGGCCATGGAGTCGGGCAACGCCCGGTTCGTGCAGGGCGTCGTGGAGCACCCCGACCAGGACGCCGCCCGGCGCACCGAGCTGGCCCTGGACCAGAGGCCCTTCGCCCTGCTCTTCGGCTGCGGCGACTCGCGCGTGGCCGCCGAGATCATCTTCGACCGTGGGCTCGGCGACCTGTTCGTCGTGCGGACGGCCGGCCACGTGATCGACACCAGCGTGCTGGGCTCCATCGAGCTGGGGATCGTCGAGCTGGGCATCCCCCTGGTGGTGGTGCTGGGCCACGACCACTGCGGTGCCGTGGGCATCACGATCAAGGCGATGGACTCCGGCATCATGCCGCCCGGCTACATCCGTGACCTGGTCCAGCGCGTGAGCCCCTCGGTCATGGCCGCGCGCGCCGCAGGCACCGCGTCCCTGGACGAGATCGAGGCCGAGCACGTGCGGCAGACGGCACACCTGCTGGTGGAGCGTTCGAGCATCGTCGCCGAGGCGGTCCGCGAGGGCCGGCTGGCCGTGGTGGGCACCGTCTACGACCTGCGGGACGGGCGGGTGCGCCCCGTCGACGTGGTGGGCGACATCAGCCCGGGAGACCCCCCAGCGCCAGCCTGAGCGTCGGCCGGAACCCCGCAGGCGCAAGAATGGGCAGATGGACGCATCAGAGGACTTCCGGGTAGAGCACGACACCATGGGCGAGGTGCGTGTCCCGGCGGACGCGCTCTACGGCGCGCAGACCCAGCGCGCGGTGCAGAACTTCCCTATCAGCGGCCAGCGGCTGGAACGCGGCCTGATCCGAGCCATGGGGCAGGTCAAGGCCGCGGCAGCCCTCGCCAACGCCGACCTCGGCGTGCTCGATCAGGACGTGGCAGCGGCGATCAGCGCTGCGGCGGGCGAGGTCGCGGCGGGCGAGCACGACGCCCACTTCCCCGTGGACGTCTTCCAGACGGGCTCCGGCACGTCCTCGAACATGAACGCCAACGAGGTGATCGCCAGACTGGCAGGTGCTGCCCTGGGCCGCGACGTGCACCCCAACGACCAGGTGAACGCCTCCCAGTCGAGCAACGACACCTTCCCCACCGCGGTGCACCTGGCTGCCACCGCCGGGGTGGTCCAGCACCTGGTGCCGGCACTGGACCACCTCGCGGTCAGCCTGGAGAACGCCGCGCGAACCAACGCCGAGGTGGTCAAGGCGGGGCGCACGCACCTGATGGACGCCACCCCCGTCACGCTCGGTCAGGAGCTCGGGGGATACGCCGCCCAGGTGCGCCGGGGCATCGAGCGGCTGGAGGCGGCGTTGCCACGCCTGGCGGAGGTCCCCCTCGGCGGGACCGCGGTAGGTACCGGCATCAACACCCCGGACGGTTTCCCTGCCAAGGTGATCGAGCTGCTGGCACGCGACACCGGCCTGCCCGTCACCGAGGCACGCGACCACTTCGAGGCCCAGGGGGCGCGTGACGCTTTGGTGGAGGCCTCCGGAGCGCTGCGGACGATCGCCGTCAGCCTCACGAAGATCTGCAACGACCTGCGCTGGATGGGATCCGGCCCCACCGCCGGACTGGCCGAGATCCGGCTGCCCGACCTGCAGCCCGGCTCCTCGATCATGCCGGGAAAGGTCAACCCGGTGGTCCCGGAGGCAGTCCTGATGGTGTGCGCGCAGGTGGTGGGCAACGACGCCACCATCGCCTGGGCCGGTGCCAGCGGGACGTTCGAGCTGAACGTCATGGTGCCCGTACTGGCCCGCAACCTGCTGGAGTCGATCCGGCTGCTCGGGACGGCGTCCCGGCTGCTGGCCGACACCTGCGTGGACGGCATGGAGGCCGACGCGGAGCGCTGCCTGCGCTACGCCCAGTCGTCCCCGTCGGTGGTGACGCCGCTGAACAGGCTGATCGGCTACGAGTCGGCGGCCCAGATCGCCAAGCACGCGGTCAGAGAAGGGGTCACGGTCCGCGAGGCCACTCTCGCGCTCGGCTTCGTGGAGGAGGGGAAGCTCAGCGAGGAGCAGCTGGACGCTGCCCTGGACGTCCGCAGCATGACGGTCGCTGACATCGAGCGGCGCTGACATCGAGCGGCGCTGACATCGAGCGGCGCTGACGTCGAAACCCGCTGACGTCGAGGCCGCAGCGTCGCGAGTGCGGCCCTTCCGGGCTTTCAGGGCCCGTGAAGGCCCAGTTCGGCCGCACTCGACGGGTCCACAGGCAGCCCGCTGACCGCGGCGGTGCTGCCCGCAGGGGTAAGGACCGCTCAGTACCAGTTGTTCGCTTGGCTGTGGTCCCAGGCGGCGCACGGCGTGCCGTAGGAGCTGGCGATGTACTCAAGGCCCCAGGAGATCTGGGTGGCGGGGTTGGTACGCCAGTCGCCGCCGTGGGTGGCCATCTTCGAGCCGGGCAGGGACTGCGGGATGCCGTAGGCGCTGGACGTCGGGTTGTCGGCGTCCTGCTTCCAGCCGCTCTCCTTGGTCCACAGGCTGTCCAGGCAGGAGAACTGGTCGGCGCCCCAGCCCTTCGCGGCGGCCATTGCCCGGCCGAGCGAGCGGGGGTCGCGCTGGGAGTCGCGATTGGCCCGCTCGGCTGCGGCCTGCCGGGCGTCGTCCTCCTGGGCCACGCGTTGCGCTTCCTGCGCTGCTTCCGCCTCCTGCGCTGCCGCTGCCGCCGCTGCTGCTGCTTGGGCTTCGGCTGCCGCCGCTGCTGCTGCTTGGGCTTCGGCTGCCGCCGCTGCTGCTGCTTGGGCTTCGGCTGCCGCCGCTGCCGCTGCTTGGGCTTCGGCTGCTGCCGCTGCTGCTGCTTGGGCTTCGGCTGCTGCCGCTGCTTGGGCTTCGGCTGCCGCCGCTGCTGCTGCTTGGGCGTCCAGACGCGCCTTCAGCTCTCGGGCGGCGCCGCGCTCCTCCAGAGCCTTTTCGCCGGCGAGGTCACTCTCGTCGGCGGTCACCTGGGCGCGGGCGGCCGCGGACTGCTGCGGATCGAGCTGGGCCAGCGACGTCTGCTCCGAGTAGAAGCCGGTGCCGGCAGCGGTGCCGAGGTAGAGGGCACCGCTGGCACCGACGACGGTGAGCGCGGCGAGGGTGGAGAACAAGGGTCGTCGAACGAACGAGCTGAGCACGGAGTGAGAAACCCTTCATCTGCCCACCTGCACCTGCGGGCACGACCGCTCCCTGCAGACCGGGCGAGCCCGAGGGCCGCGGCCGTGCATGTGCTGGTCCTCGGCCGGAAACCGGCCGGGCAGGGGGCGCTTACTGGCTCCCACCCTGGGCGGACGAAGGGCCAGGTGTCCAATCCCGCACCCGTTCCGTGACCCATCTCATGCCCCCTGCCCGCGTGCAGCGCAGCGTTCAGAGCAGCTCCAGACCCTCCAGCATCTCGGTCACCAGGGCTGCCACAGGCGAGCGCTCGGAGCGCGTCAGCGTGACGTGGGCGAACAGCGGGTGGCCCTTCAGCGCCTCGATGACCGCCGCCACCCCGTCGTGCCTGCCGACCCGCAAGTTGTCCCGCTGCGCCACGTCGTGGGTGAGCACCACCCGGGAGTTCTGCCCGATCCTGCTCAGCACGGTGAGGAGCACGTTGCGCTCCAGCGACTGCGCCTCGTCGACCACCACGAAGGCGTCGTGCAGGCTGCGGCCACGGATGTGGGTCAGCGGCAGCACCTCGAGCATGCCGCGGTCCATGACCTCCTCGACGACCTCCTGGCTCACCACCGCACCCAGGGTGTCGAAGACGGCCTGCGCCCACGGGCCCATCTTCTCCGACTCGGAGCCCGGCAGGTAGCCCAGGTCCTGCCCACCGACCGCGTACAGGGGCCGGAAGACCACGACCTTGCGGTGCTGGCGCCGTTCCATCACGGCCTCGAGCCCCGCGCACAGGGCCAGAGCCGACTTGCCGGTGCCGGCGCGCCCGCCGAGCGAGACGATCCCCACCTCGGGGTCCAGCAGCAGGTCGAGCGCGATCCGTTGCTCCGCGCTGCGCCCGTGCACCCCGAAGGCGTCGCGGTCACCGCGCACCAGGCGTACCTGCTTGTCGGCGCCGACCCGGCCCAGTGCCGAGCCGCGCGAGGACAGCATCACCAGCCCGGTGTGGCAGGGCAGCTCCGCGGCCTCGGCGAGCTCGATGCGCTCGTGCTCGTACAACTGGGACATGGCTTGCTCGCTGATGTCCAGCTCCCGCATGCCGGTCCAGCCCGAGTCCACCGCGAGCTCTGCCCGGTACTCCTCGGCGTCCAGCCCGACGGCGGACGCCTTGACCCGCATGGGCAGGTCCTTGGACACCACCGTGACCGAAAAACCCTCGCCGGCAAGGTTCTTGGCCACTGCCAGGATCCGGGTGTCGTTATCTCCCAGCCGGAAACCCGCCGGCAGGGAGGTGGGATCGGTGTGGTTCAGCTCGACCCGCAGGCTGCCACCGTCCGTACCCACCGGCAGCGGCGCGTCCAGGCGTCCGTGCTCGATCCGCAGGTCGTCAAGCAGCCGGAGCGCCTGCCTCGCGAAGTAGCCCAGCTCGCTGTGGTGGCGCTTGGCCTCCAGCTCGGTGACCACCACCACGGGGAGCACCACCTCGTGCTCGGCGAAGCGCAGCATGGCGCGCGGATCGGAGAGCAGGACGGAGGTATCCAGGACGAAGGTGCGACGCTGCGGACGACGGTCAGAGGTCATTGCGACTCCCCTGCCCGGGCGCGTGCGCACCCGGGTCACTCGCGGGTGAGGGTCCGGGACGCGGGTCCGACCGAGGTCGGAACCGGGTCCGCCCCCTCCCCTGCGAGCTGGTCCTGATCGGACCTTCGCAGCATCGTCGGACCTCCCGAGCGGGACGGCATCCGACCCTCCCGCGGAGCCGACGCTAACCCCGCGCCAGCCGGCCGCCTGTACGCCACGCCGAAGGTCGTCCCGCGTTCACCCGCCGGACCGCGCCCGTTCCTCAGGAGCCGTAACGCCGCTCACGGCCGGCGTAGTCGCGCAGGGCCCGCAGGAAGTCGACGCGGCGGAAGTCGGGCCAGAACGCCTCGCAGAAGTAGAACTCCGAGTGCACGCTCTGCCACAGCAGGAAGCCGGAGAGCCGTTGCTCCCCGGAGGTGCGGATCACCAGGTCGGGATCCGGCTGGCCCTTGGTGTATAGGTGCTCGGCGATGTGCTCCACGTCGATCAGCTCGGCCATCTCGTCGATGCTGGTGCCGCGAGCAGCGTGCTCGGTCAGCAGCGCCCGCACGGCGTCCGTGATCTCCTGGCGCCCGCCGTAGCCCACCGCGACGTTGACGTGGAGTCCGGCGATCGAGCGGGTGGCGTCCTCCGCCTCCTTGAGCCGCTGCGCCATCTCGGCAGGAAGCAGGTCCAGCGCCCCCACGGGGTGCACCTTCCATCGGTTGGCAGCCACCAGTCGGGCCACGGCGTCCTCGATGATCTGCAGCAGCGGGTCGAGCTCGGCACGGGGGCGGCTCAGGTTGTCCGGAGACAGCATCCACAGCGTCACGACCTCGGTGCCGGCCTCCTCGCACCAGCCGAGGAACTCGAAGATCTTGTCGGCCCCGGCGCGGTGCCCGTGGCTCACGTCACCACCGGTCGCCCGGGCCCAGCGACGGTTGCCGTCCAGCATGATGCCGACATGGCGCGGGAGGGCCACCGGGTCGAGGCTGGCCGCCAGCCGTCGCTCGTAGACCCGGTACAGCGAGCCGGGCATCCTCATCGCTGGTCCCTCCGGTCTCGTGCTCATCGACGCCGGCTGCCGAGCGCCGGCCTCGGGCCGATGGCGGCGTGCAGCAGGTCCGCTCACGGTACCGGCCACGGGGCAGCCAGGTCGGCGATCCGTCGCAGAGGCTATGAAGTCACGCACAATCTGGACCTACGACCTCGTAAGTTACTGCGCCGTACATTACGCTCGCGCCATGACACAACACGCGCCGGACCGAGTGGTGGAGGCGGCTCACGAGGCCGTCGACATGGCCTCGGAGGCGGTCCTCGACGTCGCAGAGGCCGTCAAGCCGAGGCTGCGCGGCTGGATCCACGCCGGCACGTTCCCGGCCGTCGTGGCCGCCTGCCTGGTGCTCATCGCCCAGGCCCCGCACTCGACAGCGCGCATCGCTTGCGCCATCTTCGGGGTCACGGCCGCGCTGTTGTTCGGCACCAGCGCGGTCTACCACCGGGGCAACTGGTCACCGAAGGCCGCGGTGTTGCTCAAGCGCTTCGACCACTCCAACATCTTCTTGATCATCGCCGGCAGCTACACGCCACTGACGGTGCTGCTGCTGCCCGAGGGCAAAGCGCGCACGCTGCTGGGGGTGGTGTGGCTCGGCGCGCTGGGCGGCATCGCCTTCCGCGTGTTCTGGGTCAACGCACCACGTTGGCTGTATACGCCCATCTACGCCGCACTGGGCTGGGCCGCTGTGTTCTACCTGCCCGACTTCCTGCGCGCCGGCGGGCCGGCGGTGCTCACCCTGGTGATCGTCGGCGGCGTGCTCTACACCGTCGGCGGTCTGGTGTACGCCTTGAAGCGACCCAATCCCGCGCCCCGCTGGTTCGGCTTCCACGAGGTCTTCCACGCGTTGACGGTGGCCGCGTTCGCGGTGCACTACATCGGCATCTCCATCGCGGTGTACTCCTCCGGCGCCCCCTCCGCGCTGGGCTGAACCCCGGGCGCTACGAGCCGGTGTTCAGGCCGATCGTCGGCACCAGACCCGCCTCGAGCTTCCAGCGCCGCAGCACCTCCTCGTACTCCCCGGACGCCTGCAGCTGGCTCAGGGCCTGCTGCAGGACGGACGCCAGCTCCGGCTCGGTCTTGGAGACGGCGATGCCGAAGGGTGCAGGTTCGTACTGCTCGGTCGTGGCCAGCTCGAACGACGACCGTGTCTTGGGGTCGGTGGCCATCTTGGCGGCGGGCGGGTAGTCCACCAGGGTGGCTTCGACATTGCCGGCGCGGAGCTCGAGCATCGCGTCGGCCGCGGTGGTGGACTGGGTCACCACGATGGGGGCGTCGCCGCAGGACGTCTGCAGGCCGGCCGCCAGCAGCTCCTGCGTGGTGCCCTCCCCGACCGAGACCCGCTGCCCGCACAGCCCGCTCAGGTCGGTGATCTCGTGCTCGTTGCCGCGCTGGACCAAGATCGCCGTGCCCGCCTCGAAGTAGTCCACGAAGTCGACCTTGGCCTGCCGTTCGGTGGTGTCGGTGATCCCGGACATCCCCAGGTCCGCCTCGCCGCGGGCGAGCCGGTCGAGGATGGTGGGGAACTCGGCGGGAACGAAGGTGATGCTGACGCCGAGCACCCGTCCCAGACCCGCAGCGATGTCGGCCTCCGAACCCTGCAGCGTTCGCCCGTCCGGACCGTAGAACATCACCGGCGGGTAGCCGGCCGAGGTCAGGATGGTCAGCTCGCCACTTGACTGGACGGTTGGGGGCAGCCGGTCGTGCAGCTCCTGCGAGAAGGGGGTCGCGATGGCCTCCGGCGCGGCGCCCTGCTCCTGCTCCTGCGCCTGGCAGCCTGCCAGGGCGGCGAGAGTCAGGCCCAAGGCCACGCACAGGCCGGTCCTGCGACTCGGGATGGTTCTCATCTGATTGCTCCCTGGCTCTGGTTGGGCACTGTCCCGTGGACGGTCCTGGGCTTGGTGGCAGGCGGCTCGACGTGGTGCAGCACCTGGCGCCACGGTCCCGGTCTGGCGTAGTAGTACCCCTGGGCGACGTCGCATCCCGCCTGCTCGAGCCAGTCGACGGTCTGCACGTCCTCGACGCCCTCGGCCACGACCTCGCAGCCCAGGCCGTGGGCGAGACCGATGATCGAGGCGACCACAGCCCGGTCTGCGTGCCCGTCCTTGGAGCACACCCCGGCGACGAAGGCGCGGTCCACCTTCACCTGGGTGAACGGCAGGCTGCGCAGCTGCCGCAAGCTCGTGTAGCCGGTGCCGAAGTCGTCCAGGGAGATCTGGACCCCCAGCTCGCTCAGCGACATCAGGATCGTGCGGGCCTGCTCGGTGTCGGTGCCGAAGGCGCTCTCGGTGACCTCGATCGTCAGACGGTCCGCGGGAGTCCGGGTCTCGATCAGCAGCTCGGTCACTGCTTCGACGAGACCGGCCGTCGTCAGGTTGCGCGGGGACACGTTGACGGCGACCGAGTGGTCCATCCCCAGCTCGGCCCAGCGCGCGCGGTCGTCCAGGGACTGACGCAGCACCCACCGCGTGAAGGGGTCGATCAGGTGCGACTGCTCGATGATGGAGAGGAACTCCCCCGGCGCGAGCAGCCCTCGTGTGGGGTGCTGCCAGCGCACCAGCGCCTCCAGCATCTCCGTCTGCCCGTTGAGCAGGTTGATCTGGGGCTGGTAGTGCATCACGAACTCCCCGCGCTCCAAGGCGGCCACCAGCTCGCGCTTGAGCAGGACGTGCCCGAGCGGCGCCTCGTCCGCACCGGGCTCGTAGACGACGACGCTGGCCGAACCGCGCTTGCCCCGGTACATCGCCCCGTCGGCGTGGCGGAGCAGCTCTGCGAAGGAGGACCCGTGCTGGGGGCTGAGCGCCACCCCGATGCTCGCCTCGATGCGCATCGGCGTCCCGTCCAGCTCGATGTCGGCCCCTAGCTCGGCGACCACCTTGGCGAGCAGCACCTGCGCCTGGTCCGCCGTGATGACGCCGGGCAGCACCAGTGCGAACTCGTCCCCGCCGATGCGAGCGACGGTGTCGTCGGTCCTCAGCGCAGCCTCCAGCCGCTGGGCCACCACCTGGAGCAGGGCGTCACCTGCGTGATGGCCGAGGGTGTCGTTGACGTCCTTGAAGTGGTCGAGGTCGACCAGCGCGAGCGCGCCGTGCGGCTGGGTGCCGCGTTCGATCATCCGCTGCACGCGCTCGCCCAGCAGCGCCCGGTTCGGCAGACCGGTCAGCTGGTCGTGCGTCGCCTCGTGCTCACGGTGGGCGGCGTGCTGGCGCAGGCGACGGGTGGTCGACCAAGAGATCGCCGCGAGCACGAGGTAGAGCAGGCCCAGCCCGACGCCCAGGCGCTGGTACGTCTTGAGCAGGCTCTCGTCCAGGTTCGCCTGGATGGAGGCGTAGGGCAGCTCGACCTCGAGCACGCCGCTGGAGCGGCCTGCGGTGCTCACGATGATCGGCTGGGTGACCCGGACCATGGGGCCGTCCGCGCCGTTCGGGACCAACGACGCCACCACCGTGCCCTCCGCGGCCGCTCTGAAGTCCGCTGACGCCGGTAGCTGGGGGCTGGTGCCCGAGCCGTCGTCGGAGAACAGCACGTCCCCGGACTCGCTGCGCACGCGCAGGTGCAGCACCGAGGCGTTGAAGACAGCGAGCTGGGTGGACTCCCCGAGACGCCGGATCTCGTCGGCGGTGAGCTGCTCGCCCTTGGGGCTGGTGTCGAGGTGCGCGTCGCGCAGAGCCGGTCCGACGGCCATCTGCTGGATGACCGCGGCCTGCGCCTTCGCCTGCCGCAGCCCGGTGTCGATCGCGTCGGACTTCGCGCCGTCGACCAGGACGGCACTGATCCCGAGGATCGGGATCAGGCTGGCGGCGGCGTAGGTGGCGAACAGCCGGGACCCGACGGAGCGGTGCCCTCCTCGTCGCCGCCTCATGCCCGCCGTCCCATGCTCAGTATCTCGGCACGGGAGACAGGCACCTGAAGAGCAGGAAGCCTGGGGTTGGCAAGCGCAGCCCCAGGTCAGTGGGGGCGCTCGGGCTCCGCCTCAGGATGCGGGTTGTGCTCGGATTGCGGGACGGCTGCTGCCTCCTGCTGGCGCGCCCGGTCCTCGCGGAAGGAGAGCCGTCGCAGCCGTCGCACCATGTCGAGCATCAGCAGCACCGTCGCCACGACGATCGCAAAAGTCGCGAGGAAGCCGATCAGGCCCGGGCTCACCGTCGTCGGGTCGAGATCTCGGCCCGGTGTAGGTGCGGGGGTTGCTGCCAGGAGCCTGGCAGCGACGGCGATCACGCCTGCGCCCTGCGCAGCCCGGCGAACAGGTCGTCCTCCATGGCTTCGATGGGGACGACGGACCTGCCCAGCTCATAGTCCTCCCACGGCCAGATCTGGCTCTGCAACGCGTGGTCCAGGGCGAAGAACGCTCCGTCGGGGTCGATCTGGGTGGCGTGTGCCAGCAGAGCCGCGTCACGGACGGGGAAGTACTGCGCGCACTCGATACGGGCGTGCACCTCGCGCTCGGGCCGGTCGTCCCAGCTCGCGATCCAGTCCCCGAAGGGCGACTCCTTGCTGTGCGAGAGGAGCGCCTCGTGGTACGCCGTGACGCGCGTCCGGCTGAAGGTCTGGTTGTAGTAGATCTTCTGCGGCTGCCAGGGCTCACCCGTCCCGGGGTAGCGCTCCGGGTCGCCCGCTGCGTCAAAGGCCTCCATCGACACCCGGTGGCACATGATGTGGTCCGGGTGCGGGTAGCCACCGTTCTCGTCGTAGGTGGTCATCACGTGCGGCCTGAACTCGCGCACCAGCCGGACCAGCGGCGCGGAGGCCACATGCAGCGGCTCGAGCGCGAAGCAACCCTGCGGAAGGGGCGGCAGCGGGTCACCCTCGGGTAGGCCCGAGTCGACGAAACCGAGCCAGGTGTGCTGGACGCCGAGCGCCTCGATGGCCCTGGCCATCTCCCGGCGCCGTACCTCGGTGATGTCGCGCAGCACCTCGGGGTCGTCCTTGAGGCGGGGGTTCAGGATGTCCCCTCGCTCTCCGCCGGTGCAGGTCACGACCAGCACTTCCACGCCCTCGGCCAGGTACTTGGCCATGGCAGGAGCGCCCTTGGAGGACTCGTCGTCCGGGTGGGCGTGCACGCACATGAGCCGCAACGGCTCGTCCGCGGGAGGTGGCGTCACAGCGGTCTGTCTCCAGTCGGTCATGATGGACGGGCACCACCCATTCTGCCGCCTGCGAGGAGAGCCGTGAGCCACGCCCCCGTCGGTCGGCCGCCGGAGCGGTACGGCGACCTGCGCCCGGGGCGGCCCCGGACGCTGGCCCGGGTGCTGACCGCGGTGTTTGGCGCCGTCGCGGTCGGCGGACTGGCCTGGGCGGCTGTAGGCATTGCCGACCGCGACGTGCGATGGCAGGATGTCGGTTTCCGTCTCGAGGGCAGCGACGAGGTCGCGGTCACCTTCGACGTGACGGTGTACGAAGGGGCGACGGCCACCTGCACGCTACGGGCCTTGAACTCGCGGTACGCGGTGGTCGGCCAGGTGCAGGTGCCGATCGAGACCGGCGGGAAACGGACGGTGCGCAGGGAGGTGGACGTGCTCACCTCGGAGCAAGCCGTGACCGGAGGGGTCGACACCTGCACCGTGCCGTAGCGCTCGCCGCGTGACGCTAGCGGTTCCAGTTGTTATCCTGGTTGCTTCTGGACGGCCCCCGGGTCCCACCGAGGACACCGAAGATGCCGTTGCCGACAGCATCTAGCCGGGGCACCCACTGTGGTGACGACGTGCTGTAGGCGAATCCCTGTACCAACGCATCCCTGTACCAAGGAGAGACATGAGCGATACGACTACGAGCGCCAACTGGTTGACCCAGGAGGCGTTCGACCGCCTGAGCTCCGAGCTGGAAGAGCTGCGCGGCCCGAGGCGCCAGGACATCTCCAAGCGGATCGAGGCTGCCCGCGAGGAGGGTGACCTCAAGGAGAACGGCGGCTACCACGCTGCCAAGGAGGAACAGGGCAAGCAGGAGGGTCGCATCCGCCAGCTCGAGGAGCTGCTGCGTCACGCCGTGGTGGGTGAGGCTCCCCCCGACGACGGTGTGGTCGAGCCGGGCATGGTCGTGGAGGCCGAGGTCGGCGAGATGTCCATGCGCTTCCTGCTGGGCAGCCGCGAGATCGGCGACGGCACCGAGCTGCAGGTCTTCAGTGAACGCTCACCGCTGGGCGCAGCGATCATGGGCAAGCGCGAGGGCGAGTCCGCCCAGTACGAGGCGCCCAACGGCAAGACCGTGGCCGTGAAGATCCTTTCGGCCAAGCCCTTCAAGGCCTGACCTAGCCTTCAGCAGCACAGACCCCCCGCGCCTGTCCCTGGCCGGGGGGGCTGTGCTGAGCCGCGGGGTCAGCGGCTGGCGGCACGCTGGTACTGCCAGTTGGCCAGCGGCACGAACACCACGAGCATGGCCACCGACCAGATGACCGTGTAGAGCTCGGGGTTGACCAGGGCCCACGAGGTGGGGTCGGGGGCATTCGGGTTCGGGTCGGGATTGCCGAACAGGTCGCGGGCGGCCTGGGTCACCGCCGAGACCGGGTTCCACTCGGCGAACGCCTGGAGGGGCCCCGGCAGCGAACTGAGCGGGACGAACGTGTTGGCCACGAACGTCAGCGGGAAGATGATGATGAACGAGGCGTTGTTCACGACCTCGGGTGTCGGCACCAGCATCCCGATCCACGCCATTATCCAGCTGACGGCGTAGGCGAAGAGCAGGAGAAGCACGAAGCCGAGCACGGCCTCCGGCACCGACGTCCTGATCCGCCAGCCCACGACCAGGCCGGTCAGGCCCATCACGACCAGGACGAGGACGTTGTTCAGGACGTCCGACAACGTGCGCCCGATGAGCACCGCCGAACTCGACATCGGCAGCGACCGGAAGCGGTCGATGATCCCCTTCTTCACGTCCTCCGCGAGGCCCGCGCCGGTGATCGTCGCCCCGAAGACGACGGTCTGGGCGAAGATCCCGGCGATCAGGAACTCCCGGTAGGCCGCACCGTCGTCCACCTGGGAGATCGCGCCACCGAACACGTAGGCGAACAGCAGCACGAACATGATCGGCTGGAGCGTGGTGAAGACCAGCAGGTCGGGAACCCGCTTGATCTTGATCAGGTTCCGCTTGGCGACGACGGCTCCGTCGGCGACAGCACTGACGAAGCTCATCGCTTCACCTTCGTGGCCTTGGTTGCCTGGTCGTCAGTGTCCTCGGCGCTGTGGCCGGTGAGGCTGAGGAACACGTCGTCCAAGGTCGGGCGGCGCAGCCCGACGTCGTCGATACCGATGCCGGCCCTGTCGAGCAGTCGCAGGCCGTCCGTCAAGGTCGTCGCCCCCCCGGTGACCGGAACCACCAGTCGGCGGACCTGTGGGTCGAGACTTGCCGCAGAGCTGCCGAGGGGTTCGAGCAGAGCACGCGCATCCTCCAGCCGGGCCGGGTCGCTGACCGTCACCTCAAGCCGCTCACCACCGACCTGCGCCTTGAGCTGGTCCGAGGTGCCCTCGGCGATGACCAGGCCGTGGTCGATGACGACGATCTCGTCAGCCAGGCGGTCGGCCTCCTCCAGGTACTGGGTGGTCAGCAGCAGTGACGTGCCGCCGGCCACCAGGCCGGCGATCACTTCCCACATGTCGGTGCGGCTGCGCGGGTCGAGCCCGGTGGTGGGCTCGTCCAGGAACAGCACGGGTGGGTCGGCCACCAGAGCCCCGGCCAGGTCGAGGCGGCGCCGCATCCCGCCCGAGTACGTCTTGGCAGGGCGGTCGGCTGATTCGGAGAGCCGGAACTGCCCCAGCAGCTCGCGCGCCCGTTCTCGAGATCGCTTGCGGCCCAGGTGGTACAGCCGACCGATCATGTCGAGGTTCTCGAAACCGGTGAGGTACTCGTCGACCGCGGCGTACTGGCCGGAGAGCCCGATGTTGCGCCGCACCTCACCTGGCTGGGCCAGGACGTCGATGCCAGCCACCTCAGCCTCGCCCTCGTCGGGGCGCAGCAGGGTGGCCAGGATCCGCACCACCGTGGTCTTGCCTGCCCCGTTCGGGCCGAGCAGACCCAGAACCGTCCCGCGGCGGACCGCGATGTCCACCCCGGCCAGGGCGGTGACCTTGCCGTACCGCTTGACCAGGCCCGTCGCTCGTACTGCGTAATCGCCCCCGCCAACCGGCCCTGTCGTCGTCATGGAGGCAACCGTAGGGGCCACCGGTGACAGCCGGACACTGCGTATCGGTGCGCCCCGCCTGACGATGTTCCGGACATCGGTCCGGGTACGTCCACGTCGGTCCTCCCATGGCCAGCGACTCCCGGAGCGTCACAGCGGTCTAGTGGAAGCGCGGCGGGAACCCCGAAGCGCTCAACCGCTCCAGCACCTCGGCGCGGTGCTCGGCCCCCTTGGTCTCCAGCTGCACGCCGATCTCCACCTCGTCCACCCCCAGCTGCAGCCCGGTCCGCACGTGGCCGACCTCGAGCACGTTGGCGTCGGTCTCCGCGAGCACGGCCAGCAGCGCCGCCAGCGACCCTGGCCGGTCGGGGACGCGGACGCGGAACTGCAGGTAGCGCCCGGCCGCCTGCATGCCGTGCCGGATGACCCGCATCATCAGCAACGGGTCGATGTTCCCGCCCGAGACCACGGCCACCACCGGCGCCTCAAAGGCCTGCGGCTGGGCCAGCAGCGCAGCGACGGCCGCGGCCCCTGCGGGCTCGGCCACCTGCTTGGCCCGCTCGAGCAGGAACAGCAACGCGCTGGCCAGCTGGTCCTCGTCCACGGTGACGATCTGGTCGACCAGCGCCTCCACCAGCCCGAACGGCACGTCGCCGGGACGGCCGACCGCGATCCCGTCGGCCATCGTCCTCATCTGCTCCAGCGCGACCGGACGACCGGCGGCCAGCGAGGGAGGGTAGGCGGCCGCCGAGGCGGCCTGGACGCCCACGACGCGGACGTCAGGACGCAGAGCCTTCACCGCGGCCGCGATGCCTGCCAGCAGACCGCCGCCGCCCGTGCACACCAGGACGGTGCGGACCTGCGGGCACTGCTCGAGGATCTCCAGGCCGCAGGTCCCCTGGCCGGCGACCACGTCGAGGTGGTCGAACGGGTGGATGAGCACGGCACCGGTGCGCTCCTGGTGTGCCAGCGCCTCGACCAGGCACTCGTCCACGCTCGTGCCGTGGAACACGATCGTGGCGCCGTAGCCGCGGGTGGCCGCGACCTTGGGGATCGTCGCCCCCACCGGCATGTACACCGTCGCCTCGATGCCGAGCAGCTGGGCAGCGAGCGCCACACCCTGCGCGTGGTTGCCCGCACTGGCCGCGACGACCCCTTGGGCGCGCTCCTGCGGCGTGAGCCTGGACATCCGTGTGTAGGCGCCGCGGATCTTGAAGCTGCCTGCGCGCTGGAGGTTCTCGAGCTTGAGGTAGACCTCGCCATCGACCTTGGCCGACAGCGCTCTGCTGTGCTCCATCGGGGTCGGCCGGATCACGTCTCGGAGCAGCTCGCGCGCGGCCTCGATGTCGGCCAGGGTCACGGCCTGCGAGGAGGTCTGGGGGAATGGGGTCACCATGTCGGCGATCCTGCCAGACCGCCCAGGTCAGGAACGACGGCGGCGGACCCGGTCGGCGTGCCTGCGCAGGTCCACCCGGACCTGTAGTCGCTCGAGCTCTGAGACCGAGGTGTCTTTGCGGCCCCGCAGGCTGTGCACGACGGTGTTGAGGAAAGCGACCAGCGGCACGGAGAACAGCGCTCCCACGATGCCGGCGACCAGAAGGCCCGCTCCGATCGCCAGGACCACGGCGAGCGGGTGCACCGAGACAGCCCGTCCGAGCAGCAGCGGCTGGAGCACGTGCGCCTCCAGCTGCTGCACCAGGATGACGACGCCAAGCATGGCGAGCGCCGTGACCGGCCCCAGCGCGAACAGCGCCACCAGCACCGCCACCCCGCCGCTGACCAGGGCGCCGACGATGGGGACGAAGGCACCGAGGAAGACGAGCACGGCCAGCGGGATGGCCAGCGGGACACCCAACAAGGCAGCACCCACGCCGATGCCGACCGCGTCGGCGCTGGCGACCAGGATGCTGGCCCGTACGTAGGCCGTCAGGGTCACCCACCCGTCCCGGGCCGCACGATCCACCGGGGAGTGGACGGTCTGCGGGAGCAGCTGCACCAGCCAGCCCCAGATCTTGTTGCCCTCGAGCAGCAGGAAGATCAACGAGAAGAACACCAAGAACGCCCCCGTCACGACCTCGCCCGCCGTGGCCGTGATGGTGAGGGCTCTCGCCGCGATCTCTTCGCTGTTCGCGGAGATCTGGCCGCGGGCCTGCTCGAGGAACGTGCTGATCTGCTGGTTGCTCAGATCCAGCGGGCCGTTGGCCAGCCAGCTCTGCATGGCGAGGAAACCGTCGCTGGCTTGGGAGGACAGGTCGGCGAAACCGCTCGCCAGCTGGGTGCCCACCAGAGTGAACAGACCCATCACGATGCCGACCACCAGCAGGAGCGTCAGGCCCACTGCCAGAGCACGCGGCAGCCGGTAGCGCACGCCGAGCTCCACCAGCGGAAGAGTCAACGCCGCGAGCAGCACAGCGATGAGCAGCGGGATGACCAGGACCAGGAAGAAGTCCAGCAACCACAGCACCACGACCAGCGCCCCCACCAGCACGAGGAACCGCCAGCTGATCGCAGCCGCGACCCGAAGGGAGTCCGGCACCGCCGACTGCTCGTCGCGCACCGCTGACCTGGAGGCCGAGACGGCCGGCGGGGCGGGCCCGGACGCCGAGGGCCGGCCTGGAACGGGCGCAGCGGCAGCCGGAACATCGGTGCCAGGGCGTGCTGCCCGGTCGACCGGGACGGGTGACGGCTTGACCATGCAACCAGTTTCCACGAACTGTGCACCTACCGCGCGCAGGCAGGCACATTCGATCGGTACGGACGCCCGTGCCACCATGGCGCGAGTGAGCTCCTCGGCGGCGGGCGTCCCCCGCGAGAAGGTCCCCCGCGGGGTGATGGTGCTGGGCGTCGTGGCAGCGGTGGTCGCCCTGGGCTTCGGGATCATGGCGCCCGCAATTCCCCTGTTCGCCCAGCAGTACGGCGTCGGCAAGACGGCGATCGGCCTGGCCATCAGTACGTTCGCGTTCTTCCGGTTCGTGTCCGCCTTCGCCTCCGGCGGGCTGGTCGACCGGTTCGGTGAGCGCCGGGTCCTCACCGTCGGTCTGACCGTGGTGTCCGTGACCAGTGCCATGGCGGCCCTGGCCCCGACCTACCCCTGGTTCGTCGCGCTGCGCGGCGTGGGCGGGATCGGCAGTGCCGCCTTCACGGTGGCCGCCGTCTCCCTGGTGCTGCGGCTCTCCCCGCCGCACCTGCGGGCGCGCTCCACCAACACCTTCCAGGCCGGCTTCCTGCTGGGCGGGGTCGCCGGCCCCGCGATTGGGGGGCCGCTGACGGACCTGAACCCACGGCTGCCCTTCTTCGTCTACGGCGGAGCCCTGCTGCTGGCCGCGGGAGTGGCACTGGTGGGGCTGCCCTCGGAGCGGCGGGTGCCGACGCGGGGGGCCGTGCAGGACGAGGCGGGCGATGCCGCCCGCACCCCGCTGCGGGTGGTGCTGCGGCACCCCGCCTACGTCGCCGCGCTGGTGGTCAACCTCGGGACCGGCTGGATGCTCTTCGGCGTCCGGAACTCGCTGGTGCCGCTGTACGTGATCGAGGACCTGCAGCGGACTGCGACGTTCGCCGGCCTGGGGTTCCTGGTGGGGTCCGCGGCCCAGGCCCTGGGGGTGCTGCGGTCCGGACGGCTGGCCGACACCCTCGGTCGCCGTCCGGCCATGATCATCGGGACCAGCCTGGCCACGACGTCCATCGCGCTGCTGGTGCTGCCACCGAACCTGGTGCTGTTCATCGTGGCGATGGCCGGCTTCGGCCTGGGCGCGGCCTTCCTCGGCAGCGCTCCCAGCGCGGTGGTGGGTGACCTGTCACCGGCCAAGGGAGGCCGGTTGGTGGCCGTCTTCCAGATGGCCAGCGACGTGGGGGCGGTCGCGGGGCCACTGACGGCCGGCTACCTGGCGGACCGGTTCAGCACCCCGGTCGCGTTCGGCGCCACCGCGGGAGTGCTGGCGCTCGGCCTGGTCGCCGCGTTGCTCATGCCCGAGACCCGTCCACGGGGTGCGGCTCCACGCAGCCGATGCGAGCAGGAGTCAGCCGAGGACGCTGCGGGCGAGCTGAGCGGCAGCAGCGGGAAAGTCCTGCCGCAGTAGGCCCGCCGCGCACAGCACCGACGACTCGTCCACCACCACGATCGGCTGCTCCGGCACCCGCCACCCACCAGCGTGGTCCTGGGTGGCTGGCGCCAGCAGGACTGCCCGGCTGGGCCGGTCAGCGTGGCGGAAGACGCCGCCGGACCCGACGACGACCTCGACCCTGCGCAGGTCCTTGCCGGCCGTGGTGGGCGAGGGTGGCCGAGCGTGCCGGCGCAGGGCCACCGTCACGGCCAGTGCTCCCAGGCGCCTCTCGTCGGCCAGGTCCGCCGCCGTGGCGGGGATCCAGCCGGGTTCGTCGCTGCGGCGCCGGGCCGCCGCTGCCAGTGTCTGCTGGTCCTCTGCCCCGATCAGGCTCTCCAGCGCAGCAGCTTCGACGATCCCCGTTGCGCCCCAGCGCATCCCCAGATCGCCCTCGACGGTGCGAGACCTCCACATCGGGGCCACCACCTCCTTGCGTAGCGTGGCGTCCTCTCCTTGCGGCGTCAGGACCGAGTAGACGTCCGTGGTCGCACCACCGACGTCCACGACGAGCACGTCACCGAGCGGTTCCACCCCGTGAGCGGGGGCGCCGTCGGCCACGGCCTCCACCCCTGCCAGCACCGCGTCGGGTGTCGCCGCGCGCACCAGTGAAGCGAAGCGAGGGCCGCGGGACAGCCCCTTGCCGCCGATCACGTGACGCAGGAATACCTCCCGGATCGCCGCACGCGCACCTCCGGGCTGCAGCGATCCGATCCGCGGCAGCACGTTGGGCGCCACCACCACGTTCCGTCCGGTGGACCGCAGCAGCTCGAGTACCGCTGGCCTGACGTCGGCGTTGCCTGCCAGCACCACGGGCGCCGCCATCCGAGCCTTCGCAAGCCGTAAGGCGTTGTGCCGCAGCACGCTGGCGTTGCCGCCGTCGGTCCCGCCAACAAGCAGCAGAACGTCCGGGTGTGCGGCCCGCAGTGCGCTCAGACCCGACCCGTCCAGCTCGCCGGTGGCGACGTGCACGACCTTGGCCCCGGCCGACAGGCCCACTCGGCGACCGGCCTCGGCCGTGACGGCCCCCTCGTACCCCACCACCGCCAGACGGAGCCCGCCGCCCGCGCTGGAGCACACCAAGACCTGCGCTGGCGCGGCGCCCGTCCTCGAAGCCGCTCCGGTTTCCGGCGCCAGCTGCCGGACGACGGCGTCCAGGCCTTCGAGCACGTCGGTCGCGCTGGTCGTGGCGTGCACCGCCGTGCCCAGCACCCGGCCACCGTGCGCCGTGGACACGTCGACGGCGACGGCCTTGGTGAACGTCGATCCGACGTCGACGCAGACGACGACATCCGTTGTGCGCGAACCCATCCCGGTCAGGCGCCGGCTGCCTGCTCGAGGGCCGCGTCGAGGTCGGCGACCAGGTCGTCGACGTCCTCGATCCCCACCGAGAGCCGCACCAGGTCGGCGGGGACCTCCAGCGCTGAGCCCGCGACCGATGCGTGGGTCATCCTCGCAGGGTGCTCGACGAGCGACTCGATGCCGCCGAGGGACTCCGCCAGGATGAACACCTTCGTCGCTGCGCACACCGCGAGCGCCGTCGCCTCGTCGGCAACCCGGAACGAGACCATGCCACCGAACCGGCGCATCTGCCGGGCAGCCACGGCGTGGTCGGGGTGGGAGGCCAGCCCGGGGTAGATGACCTCGGTGACCTGGGGGTGCGCGGCCAGGTGAGCGGCCACCACCTCGGCGTTGTCGCAGTGCCGGTCCATCCGCACCGCCAGCGTCTTCAGCCCGCGCAGGGTGAGCCAGGCGTCGAACGGTCCGGCGACCGCGCCGAGGGCGTTCTGGTGGAACCCGACGCGATCAGCCAGCGGCTCACCGGTGCCGGGCACGGTGCTGCCCTCGCCGACCACCAGCGCGCCACCGACGACGTCGGAGTGACCGCCGCAGTACTTCGTGGTCGAGTGCACCACCACGTCGGCCCCGAGCGCCAACGGGCTCTGCAGGTAGGGGGTGGCGAAGGTGTTGTCGACGACGAGCAGTGCCCCGGCCTCGCGCGCGATCGCGGCGAGGGCCGCGATGTCGGAGACGCCCAGCAGCGGGTTGGTCGGGGTCTCGCACCAGATGACGCGGGTACGGCCCGGCTGCACCGCGGCGCGCACAGCCGCCAGGTCCGACAGGTTCACCGGCGTGTGCTCGACACCCCAGCGGGTGGCCACCTTGTCGACCAGCCGGAACGTCCCGCCGTAGGCGTCGTCGGGCAGCAGCAGGTGGTCCCCCGGAACCAGCACGGTGCGCAGGAGCGTGTCCTCGGCAGCCAACCCGGAGGCGAAGGCAAAGGCGGCCTGGCCACCCTCCAGTGCTGCGAGGCACTCCTGCAGCGCGTTCCGCGTGGGGTTGGCCGAGCGCGAGTACTCATAGCCCCCGCGCAGCCCGCCCACGCCGTCCTGAGCGTAGGTGGACACCTGGTAGATCGGTGGCACCACGGCGCCCGTGGTCGGGTCGGGGTCCGAGCCGACGTGGATGGCGCGGGTGGAGAAACCCGCCTTCTCCACGTCCGGCGAGGCTTGCGAGCGGGGCTGGTTCGAGCTCTGCGACGTCACTGCGTCAGCCTAACCGGGCGACGTCAGCCTAACCTTCCGGCCCGGAGCGGCGGCCACGCCGGACGGTCCACAGGCTCATCAGCGCCACCAGGGTGCCCGCGCCCACCATGACGACCCCCGAGACTGCCGCGACCCAGCCGGCCGTAGGCGGGCCCGGCGACCCGGCCAGCACGAGCACCACGGCAGCGGCCGGAAGGCACAGCAGCTGGGTGAGCCCCCAGCGCCGGAGGCTGGGCACCAGCGCCGCCGGCTCGACCTGGCCCCGCGGCTGCACCACGGCGCACCAGGCGGCCCCCACGTGCACCGCGTGCAGCAGGGCCCCGACCGGCAGCGCCAACCACGGACTGGGTCCTGCGTCCAGCATCACCAGTGCCACCGCCAGCACGAACATGGTCGGCAACGGGGATGTCGGCGACACGACCATGCCCACGATCAGGGCCACCCCGACGGCCGTGCTGAGCAGTCGCAACCCGCCGCCGCCGACCAGCACGACCGCGAGCATCGCCAGCACCGCGAGCGCCGCCACGCCCACGCGCAGCTGCAGCCCCGTCAGCACGCGCGGCAGCTTGGTCCCGTCCACCGTCCAGTGCCGGTCCGCCGGCCCCGTTCTCGGCCCCGTCGTCGGCCCGGTCATCGGCCCACCTGCTGGCGGCGACGCGCCTGGTCCCTCAGCAGCCGCGCCACGGTCGGTGCGTCACCGGAGCTGAGCACCACCCCCGCGGCCGCGAGCAGGTGCAGCCGCTCGGCACGCTCGGCCAGCATCAGCCGGGCGGCGGTGTGCTCACGCAGGCCACCTCGGCCAGCCTGGGCGTGCCGAAGGTCCAGCGGCGAGGGCAGCACGTCCACGGCGACGACCTCGGTGCCGCGGGCACGCAGGCGCAGCGCCAGGTCGCTGGCCGCGTCGTCCAGCAGCGGCGAGACCAGTATCGCTGCCACACCTGGCTGCACCGCTCCCGGTCGCAGCACCAGCCGGCGCGCCTGCCAGTGCACGGCGACCCCGACCAGCTGTGCCCGCAGCCTGCGCAGCTGACGCCTGCCGGTGCCCGGGCGAACGGACAGGCGCGGCCGGCTCAGGTCGACCAGGCCGACGCGATCGCCCTGCTCCAGCAGAGACCTGGCCAGGGTCAGCGCCGTGCGCACGGTGGCGTCCAGGCTGCTGCCCGGAGAGCTGGTACCCATGGCCCCGGGCCCCGGCGGCGCCGGCCACCGCGCGACGTCCGGGCCCACGTCCAGGCGGGTGTCGAGCAGGACCATCACGTCGGCATCTGCGTCCAGGGCGTTGCGCCGCACGTGCAGCGCGCCCCGGCGTGCGCTGACCCTCCAGTCGATGCGGCGCAACCGGTCCCCCGGGCGGAACTCGCGGACGTCGAGCAGGTCCAGCCCCTCGCCGGCCCGACGGGTGCGGTGCGATCCGACGACTCCGCTGGAGCGCGGGCGCAACGGCGCCGGTGAGCCGCGGCCCGCGGCCGGCAGCACCCTGACGCTCTTGTGCCCCCCGGGGAAAGGTCCGGCCAGCATCAGCGCGTCGGCACCGACCACCCGCAGGTCGGGCCGGGCCAGCAGCACGATTCCCCACAGCGGCAACGGGATCCGGGTCCCGAGCCGGCGAGGCAGTGGCGCGGCCGCGACCGTCAGCTCGACCCCGAACGGGACCTCGTCCGGCGCAGGCATGCGGACCACGGCAGCCTGTGCACCCGGCGGGAGGGCGACCTCCACGACGAGGTCCACGTGCTCGCCCTGGCCGACCTGCGAGGGCGCGCGCGGGACGGCTGTGGCGGCCACGGCGCCGGTGCCCTCCTGGTTGCGTGCCCCGAGCTGGACGGCCAGCGCCAGGGTCGTGCCCACCAGCAGCGGGGCCCCCAGCACGACCAGATCAGCCCGACCGCTCAGGACGCCGAGCGCAGGCAGCAGCAGGCAGAGCAGAGCGGCACGTCGAGCGGCTCGCGAGCCGTGCCAACCGGCGTGGCCCGGCATCCGCGCCTCAGCTCCCCCTGCGTGTGCTCGGCGTAGGCACCCGACCGAGCAGCTCGCGGACGATGTCAGCCGCCTTGGTCCCCGTTGACCACGTCTCGGGCGCCAGCGTGAGCCGGTGCGCCAGAACCGCCACCGCACAGTCCTTGACGTCCTCCGGCAGCACCACGTCGCGGCCGTTGACGACCGCGAGAGCCCGGGCCAGGAGCACCAGCGCCAACGAGCCGCGCGGCGAGGCACCCACATCGACCTGCGGGTGCTGGCGGGTGGAGCGGACCAGCTCGACCGCGTAGGCCACCACGTCCGGGTCGACGTGGACGCGCTCCACCCCCGCCTGCAGGGCCGACAGCCCGGCGGCGTCGACCACCGGTTCCACCTGGGTGGCCTCTCGCCGGCGATCCAGCCGTCGGGTCACCACCTCCCGCTCCTGCGCCTGCGCGGGGTAGCCGAAGTCGAGCCGCAACAGGAACCTGTCGAGCTGGGCCTCGGGCAGGGGGTAGGTCCCCTCATATTCAATGGGGTTCGCGGTGGCCAGCACGTGGAAGGGCCGGGGCAGCGCGAACGTGCGGCCCTCCACGGTGACCTGCGCCTCCTGCATCGCCTCCAGCAGCGCCGCCTGCGTCTTGGGCGGGGTCCTGTTGATCTCGTCCGCCAGGAGGAGCCCCGCCATCACCGGCCCAGGATGGAACACGAACTCGGACCGCGCCGGGTCGTAGACGAACGAGCCCGTGACGTCGGCGGGCAGCAGGTCAGGCGTGCACTGGAGCCGGCGGAAGTCGAGCCCCAGCGCGCCGGCGAGGCTGCGGGCGGCCAACGTCTTGCCGGTGCCGGGGACGTCCTCGATGAGCACGTGCCCTCCCGCCAGCACCGCCGCGACGGCCAGCGTCAGGCTGCGCTGCTGGCCGACCACGACCTCGCCGACGGCTGCGAGCACCCGCCCGGCGGTGGCGGCGATCTCCTGCACCGAGAGGGTGGGCGCGGCGGCCGCACCCAGGTCAGCTGGAGCCATATCCGTCCTCCTCCTCGTTGACCGTGCCTAGGCGGGCAGCGGCTGCGGGGCCGACCGGAGGGTCGATGGCGTCCAGCCGGTCCAGCAGCGCGCGGGTCAGAGCCGTGGCCGTCCCCGCTGCCGGCCGCGCGGGGCCGGCCCCCCCGAGCGTGTCGTAGAGCTCGGGCCCGATCAGCTCGCGGGCCCGCGGGCTGTCGGCCACCACGCCCAGCCGGACCAGGCGGGCAGAGGCCACCGTGCGCAGCCGTGGCAGCAAGGTGGTGGCAACCCGCTCCGGCTCGGCGTCCAGCACCTCGAGGGTGCGGGCCAGCAGGCGGGCTTGGTGCCAGCCGGTGCCCTGGTCCGTCTCCGGCGGCCCGGGCCAGCCCACCGACGGCGCCGGGGGAACCATCTGCACGGCCAGGGTCATCGCCCCAGCGACCAGACCGAGCGCCGCGGTGTGGCCGAGGTCGACACCGCTGACGAAGCCCAGTAGCCCGGCGAGCACCGTTGCCACCGCGGCCAGGACTATCGCCCGTCGGGGTCGGACCGGCGTCAGGAAAGCGCCGGCATCACGCACGTGGCACCTGTCCGACCGAACCGGGGCGGTCCACCGGGTGCAGGCTCGCGGCGATGGACTCCAGATCCGCGGCTGCACGCGCCGCCGCGTCAGCCGGTAGTGGTTCCGACCCGAACCGGGCGCGTTGGTAGAGCGCCAGCAGGTCGTGCACCGGGGGTGCCGGGGCACCGTTGCGGCGCAGCAGGTCGGAGCTGAACTCGGTCGGCGTCTCGTGCGGCGGCCGCGGGGTGCCCAACCGCTGCGCCCGCTCCTCCAGACGCTCCCAGCACAGCACCACGACCTCGCTCGGCTCGGCCCCCGCAGATCGCAGGCTCGCGGCGGACTCGGTCAGGACGCGGCGCAGCTCTCCCAGCATCATCGCCTCGCCCTCCGCCTCGCCGTCCCCCTGCGGCGGGGACGCGGTGGCAGGTGCCGCGTCCTCGTCCGCCACCCTGATGAGGCTGCGGACCACCAGGGCCAGCAGCACGGACACCACCAGCACCAGGAGCACGGGCAACCACCCGGGCAGGCCATCGAGCTCCTGCGGCGGGGGCGCCCGCTCGGACGGCGCCTCCTCGGCGCCCTGCGGCTCGGCGCCGAACAACTGCCCCTGTACCAGCCCGCCCAGCCGGGCATCGCCGAACTCCGCCGGCCCTCCCCACGTCACCAGCGCCCCCAGGACCAGGAGCAGCAGCGCCACGAGGGCGACCAGCGGCCGGGCAGCCCGGGCGGTCGCGGGAGGGGAGCTCACCGTGGCACCCTCGCACACCCGTCCGCTGCGTGGGGAACGTGCGGGGCACCCACGCTGTTGAGCACTACAGACGGCGACCAGACACGAGGAGAGCACGCATGGGACTGTTCGGCTTCCGCAACCCGGTAACGGCGCAGAGCGCCCTGAGTGGGCGCGACAGCAGGCCCTTCCAGCTGCCCGCGACGCACGAGGTGCTCGGAACCTCCCTGGAAGGGCCCTGGCCGGAGGGGACCGAGGTGCTGCACGTCGCGATGGGCTGCTTCTGGGGCGCCGAGCGGATCTTCTGGCAGCTGCCCGGCGTGGTGACCACCGCCGTGGGATACATGGGCGGGTTCACGCCCAACCCGACCTATGAGGAGACCTGCACCGCCCGAACCGGTCACACCGAGGCGGTGCTGGTGGCCTACGACCCCGTCCGTACCCCGCCAGAGCTGCTGCTCAAGGAGTTCTGGGAGAACCACGACCCGACCCAGGGCGACCGGCAGGGCAACGACGTCGGCAGCCAGTACCGCTCTGCGGTCTTCTGGACCACCCCCGGGCAAGAGCTGGCCGTCCGCGCCACCCGTGACGCCTTCGCCCTGGAGCTGGAGAAGCACCGGCTCGGCCCGGTGACCACCGAACTGTTGCCTGCCGCCGAGGCAGGGACATTCTGGTACGCGGAGGGCTACCACCAGCAGTACCTGCACAAGAATCCTGGCGGCTATTGCAACCACGGTCCGAACGGACTCACCTGCCCCGTAGGCGTGCTGCCTCAGGACCAGGTGCCGGCCCAGACGGACGTGCTGCCTCCCCGGTAGGTCGTTTCCGCCCCCCTGCCCGGCTGGTGGGGTTAGCCTCCAAGAGTGAGCACAGACACCTGCTCCAGCATCTCCCTGTCTTTCGCGGAGCCGCTGGCCGGCACAGCAGACCCAGCGCAGGGCTTCGTGCTGCTCGAGCACGCGGACTCCTGGTCCACCCAGGCCTTCAGCAGCCCGTCGCTGCCGGACGGGGTGGGAGCAGCCGTGCAGGCCGCCGCTGCCGCGGCCGACCTCAAGCCACTGCTGGGACGTCGCCACGGTCGCGAGCGCGGCACGCGCTCGCCGTGGATGCTGGTGGCGGTGCCGGATACCGGAGGGATCCTGGTGCAACGCCGGCTGACCTCCACGCAGGATGCTGGCGAGGTCGACCTGGTGGCGGTCGCGACCGCACTGCGATCCGGGCAGGTACCGACCGGCTGGGAGCGCACCAGCCCGGTTCTGGCCGTGTGCACGCACGCCAAGCGGGACCGGTGCTGCGCCCGTATGGGCCGGCCGGTGGCCTCGGCGCTGCACGCGCTGGCGCCCGAAATGGTCTGGGAGTGCTCGCACCTGGGCGGACACCGGCTTGCGGGGAACGTGCTCGAGCTGCCCAGCGGCCTGCTGTACGGGCGGGTGGCCCCCGGCTACGCCGACGTGCTGGTGGAGGGCGCCCGTGGTGGACACGTGCTGACTGATCTGCTTCGCGGCCGCAGCCACCTGCCCCAGCCCCTGCAGGTGGCCGAGGTCGCGCTCCGCCGGCTGCAGGAGGCGACGGGGGCCGACGAGGTCCAGCTCGCGAGCTCGAGCGATCAGGACCTGGCGGTCGACGGTGGCGTCACCCGCAGCATGAGCACCTGGACGGTCCGGCTGCCGGCTCAGACGGCTGGCCAGTCCTGGCGGGTGGTGGTCGACACCTCGGCTGGCACGCTGCCCCGGCCCGCCAGCTGCGGCAGCGAGCCCCAGGCGCCACCACCGGTCCACACGGTGGTCGAGATCACCGACGTCGAGGATCCCGGACGCGGGGCGCAGGCCTGGGACGAGGGCCATACAGCCTCTGGGCCTGAGCTCGCCGACCCGGACCCGACCGTCGTGGGCGCGACGCAGGGCTTTCTCCCAGGTACGGTGCTGGACCTTGCCTGCGGCCGCGGCCGGCACAGCCTGTGGCTGGCAGAGCAAGGCTGGCAGGTCACCGCCGTGGACTTCTCCCGCACCGCCCTGGATCAGCTTCGGCAGGAGGCTGGCCGACGCGGCCTGGACATCGACGTCCAGCTCGGCGACGCCCGCGCCTGGACCCCGCCGGTCGCCGGCTACGACTTGGTGCTGCTCTCGTTCGTGCACCTGCCCGACGTGATGGTCCGTGCCACGAGCTGGCTCGCGCCTGGGGGGCATCTCGTGCTCGTCGGCCACTCCACCAGGAACCTGATCGAAGGGGTCGGCGGTCCGCAGGATCTCCGCCTGCTGCACCAGTTCGTCGATCTCGCGGCCCGGGCGACCGGCGCCAGGGTCAGGGTGTTGCGGGCCGGCGAGGTCGAGCGCCACACGCCCGAAGGAACCGCCATCGACGCCGTTCTGATCGCGCAGAAACCATTGCCGCAGTAGAAATCTCAGCGAGTTGACGCTGCGGGCCGAGGAGGCCTGTGGTCGGGGTGATGTTCGGAGGAGCGGCGCGCGGCGAGCCAGTGGTCGAGCTCGGCGGCGGGTACGGGCCGGGATATCTGGTAGCCCTGGGCCTGGTCACAGCCGTGACGCGCCAGCTCCGCGTAGGCAACCGGGTTCTCGACGCCTTCGGCGACCATCCTCAGGCCGAGACTGTGGGCCAGGGCGATGGTGGAGGCGACCAGGGAAGCAGCTCGGGCGTCGTCGGCCATCGGGAACACAAAGGACCGGTCGAGCTTGAGCTCGTCGACGGGCAGCTCGCGGAGGTAGGCCAGCGAGCTGTAGCCGGTGCCGAAGTCGTCGACGGCGATTTGGACGCCCTGGTCGCGCAGCCGGGTCAGGATGGCGCGCGCCCGGTCACGGTCGGCCATCAGGAACTCCTCGGTGATCTCCAGCTGCAGGACCGTCGGGGGCAGTCCTCGGGCCGCGAGCAGGGCGGCGACCTGCTCGGGCAGGTCGGCGTCGACCAGTGAGCTGGCGGACAGGTTGACCGCGATGGTCAGCGGGCTGTCGTTCGCCTGCCAGTGCACGGACTGGTCCAGGGCCTTGTTGAGGACGACGTGGGTCAAGGAGCGCATCAGGCCGGCGTCCTCTACGAGGTCGAGGAAGTCGGCCGGGTAGAGCAGGCCGCGGCCGGGGTGGTCCCAGCGCACCAGGGCCTCGACGCCGCACACCTCGCCGGTGCGCAGGTCGATCTTGGGCTGGTAGTGCAGGACGAGCTGGTCCTCGGTGGTGAGGGCTGCGCGCAGCTCTTGCAGGGTGCGCAGCCGGGCGTCACCATGGGGGTCGTCGTTGCCTGCATAAAGGTGGTGCCCGCTGCGGGCGGTCTTGGCCTTGTACATGGCGATGTCGGCCCGGCGCAGCAGCATGCTGAGCTCGTGGCCGTGGTCGGGGAACACCGCGATCCCGATGCTGACGTCGGTACGCAGGGAGATGCCCTCTGCGGCGAACGGCTCGGCCAGCGCCTGGCGCAGCTTGACGGCGACAGCAACAGCACGCTCGTGGTCGGCGTCCTCGAGCAGGACCGCGAACTCGTCCCCGCCGAGCCTGGCCAGCAGGTCACCGTCCCGCAGCTGCGCGCGTAGGCGGATACCCACCTCGACCAGGAGCCGGTCGCCGACGTGGTGGCCCAGGCTGTCGTTGACCTCCTTGAACTTGTCGAGGTCCAGCAGCAGCAGTGCCTGGTGCTGGTGCCCCGGTGCCGCCAGTCGGGCCGGTACGTCGGTGTACATGGCACGACGGTTCGGCAGGCCGGTCAGGTCGTCGGTGGAGGCCTGGCGGCGCAGGTCCGCCATCCGCACGAGCAGCCGGAACGCCACCTGGGCCCGGACCGCCGCCGCGAGCAGCGTCACCCCGGCCAGCACCACTGCCAGCATCGACACGTCCCTCTGGGTGCCGACGATCAGCACGCACAGGCCAGCGACGGTGGCTACCGCCGGCACCACCAGCGGCGCACCGTTCGCCCAGTGCGGCGCCGGCTGCGCACCCGAGGCCTCGGACCGGACCACGGCGTGCACCCACACGGCAACCAGCGCGAGGCCGGTAGCCCAGCCGGCGTCCAACGGGGTGCCGGCCTGATAGGTGCCCGCCGAGACCTGCAGCGCGTAGAACACGTCGGAGGCCGCGAAGATCGCCAGGCCAGCGATCAGCGGTACCCACCGTCGTCCGACGCGCAGGCCCTGCAAGGCGACGATCCCGATCACGGCGGCGACCATCACCACGTCGAACAGCGGGTAGGCGAGCGCGACCACCGTCGCGGGTGACCACGAACCTGAGACAGCGGGAATCAGCACCGGGCTGAGCAAGACAGCCAAGACCGAGGCCGCTGCGAGCGATCCCAACGCGCTGTCCAGCCACACCGACCACCCCAGGCCCTGCAGGTGCCGGCGCACGGCCATCGTCAGCGCGGCCAGCATCAGCGGGGTGAACGACAGGTACCCCACGTCCGCTGGCGAGGGAAACGGTGGCAGCGAGCCGGTCATTGCCAGCGTCAGGTAGAAGTAGGTGTTGCCCGTGGCGAACGCGCTCACCGCTGCCGCCGAGCAGACGATCTCCCAGGACCGAGTACGTGACCGATACACCAGTACCCAGCAGACGAGCGCGAGAATCCACTGGATCAGGATGGGCAACCAGGCGTCGACGACCACGCTGTACCCGTCGCCGCGCAGAATCAGGACGGCGACGTAACCGACCATTGGCAGTGTCAGCAGGTACACCAACAACGCATGGCGGTCCGGGATATCGCCTGCGCTGGCTGACACTTCGCACTTCCTTGATCGTGTCGACGCGAAGCATCCGTATCCATCGACTCATCGGCATGGTCGATGGTCAGGTTGAGGTGCTTCCGATGACAGACAGGACGCGGCGGGTGACGCGAACGGGTCTGCGGCTGCGTTGAGGATTCACCCATCTACGGCTTGAGCCGGTCACCCGAAGGACCGATATACCGACTCACGCGATCCGGGCACAACAGCCAGCAAGCGTGTCAGGAGGTACTCCATGCAGGCTCCACCCGAGGGCAGGCGCCTGTTCGCGCGTTGCGTCGCGGCCTCCACCGTCGCCGAGGCGTGCGAGGGGTTGGTCGATGACCTGCGTGAGCTGTACCCGCTGCCGAGCGTGTACCTGCTGGTCGATGGTCGGCTGCGCTGCCAGGCGTCCCGCGGCTACTACCAGGTGGTCGACGGGTTCCCACCGGGCATCGGGGTGATCGGACGCGTCGTCGCCACCGGCGTCCCAGAACTCCTCCAAGATGTCA
>JAABUN010001667.1_pt1 | contig 46458 bp, 42 predicted proteins | sample 5559311 | NCBI WGS metagenome assembly JAABUN01 (sample SAMN10711877, study PRJNA513370) | rock metagenome | isolation source: Antarctica rocks | place: Antarctica: Victoria Land, Siegfried Peak sud
CGACACCGTTCGGCTGGAAATACACCCGAAACGACCTCAACGACTTCCTGACCCGGCTACGACAACACGACCACGCCGAACAGGCAGCCTGACCCCCGAAGAATTAGCGGAGATGACCACTAGCAGGGCGTGTTGGTGTGGGCGGGCGGGCGTAGGCCGGCAGCGAAGGCCGGGCCTCCCAACGGGGCAGCTGCCCGACATCGAGTGACCGGCGCGGAGCCGCAGTGCCGTCACCACCGTGCGCTGCTGGTCGTCCTGTTGCACACGACCCTAGGCAGCCGACGGCTGTCCCCCAACGAGGTCTCACCTGATCCAGAGAACCGGTGGCAGCCCAAGCCGGACGGCGAAGCGGGTTAGTCCCCCCGTCAGTCAGCGGTAGACGTCACTACCGAAACGTGCGAGGCCCGGAGTGGCTGCGTAGCCGAGGTGGGTGAGGCCGAACAGGTCCTCGACGCTCGCGAGGAGCGAGTAATGGTTGTAGGGCGTGGCGCTGGACCCACCGGCGCGGGCATAGCGGGACAGGATCAGAGCGCCGACCCGGCCGCCGCCGAGACCGGTGATGCCGGGCAGCGGGGTGTTGGGCCCAGGCCCTTCCCCACAGCAGGCGGTGGCGTCGGACGCAGGGCTGTCCGACTCGTCGAAGGTGATGACCAGCAGCCCGTCCTTGCCGAACGCGGGCGAGGAGGTGATGACGGGAACCCACTGCCGCAGCCAGGCGTCAGCGCTCACCAACCCGCCCGGCTCGCCGTTGACGCAGGGGGTGTCGTGGGCGTCGTGGCACAGGTTCGGGGTGAGGTAGCTGAGGGTGCGGGTGGTCGACGTCGAGGCGAGGTCGGTACGCAGTAGGGAAAGGTCCACCACATTCTGAGCACAGGTCGAGGATCCGGTGATGGAGGCGAAGTACATGAACGGGTTGTGCCGGACGGCGTACTGGTCGCCGGGCCGGGCGTGCTGCGTGTCGTCCATCGCGCCGAGCGCCGGGTGCCGGCAGGGCGTCCCCATGTCCTCCATGTACCCGCGCCACGTCCGGCCGGCTGCGGTGAGCTGCCCCGGCAGCGTCGGCACCTCAGCGGGGAACACGCAGCCGTCGCCGACGTACTGGCCCGGCGCCACCGTACCGGCACCGACGAAGGGGGAGTAGTTCTGGCAGTCGCTCTGGGTCTGCTTGTTGGGGCCCTGCCCGCTGATCTGCGCCTGGTAGTTGGGCAAGGAGTTGTGGGCCGTGCCGTAGTACTGGGTCAGCAGCACGCCTTGGCGGCGCAACGTCTGGGACAGGTACGGTGCCGGTGAGCCCGGCCCCCACGTCTGGTCGTAGCCCTTGTTCTCCAGGTTGACGACGAACACGTGCCCGACGGGTGGCAGCGCCTTGCGGGCCGGGCCGGCGGCGGCACTTCCGGCGGCGATGGCCGTGGGCTGCCCGGCCTGGGACACGACGACGGCGAGGACCAGCAGCAGCGGGAGCAACAGCAGGAGCCCGCGCCGGCGGGCCGACGACATCGGGTACGAGCGCGTCATGCGGGCAGCCTCCATCCGGTGCTGACCGCGAGGTCACGCAACGCGTGCCAGTCCTCGTAGTCGGCGAAGCCGCCCACCGGGCAGGGCAGGCCCGCGAACGGCGGCACGTGGTAGCGCGGCGCGGTCAGGTTCGGCGGACGGGTGAAGTCGAGCACCTCGGCCAGGTTGCGGGCGGCGGCGTCGCGGGGGGTGAGGGCCGGCAGGTTCCAACGCCACTCGATCAGCTTGAGGACCGAAGCGTGGTCGTAGGTGTTGTGGGCGACGTAGCCGCGGCGGGCGCGCGGAGAGACCACCAGGCACGGCACCCGGAAGCCACGCAGGCCCCACGCGGGGTTCGCGTCCGGCGCCGTCGCTGGCGCGACGTGGTCGAAGAAGCCGCCCCACTCGTCGTAGTTGATCACCAGCAGCGTCCGCGACCACGCAGGGCCGCTGACCAGGGCCTCGTAGACCTCGTCCAGGAACGCCTGCCCGGCGCGGATGTCTGCGTGCGGGTGGTCGTCGGCGGAGGAGCCACTCCCCTCGTCGAGGAACTTCGGGTCAACGTAGGACACCGCGGGGAGGGTGCCGGCTGCGGCGTCGGCCAGGAACCGCGGGTACGGCTGGGAGATGTCGACGTACTTCGTGCCCCAGAGGGCGGTGAACGGCACATCGTAGAAGTAGTAGCGGTGCGAGACCCCCGCCGTAGCGAGCCGATCCCAGATGGTCGGCAGCGTGGAGGTCGTCGTCGAGTTGTGGATCCGGTCGGTCTGCGCCGCGTGCTGGTAGAAGCGGTTTGGGTACGTCTCGGCCATGATCGCCGAGAAGTACTGGTCGCACACCGTCCAGTCGCGAGCCGCGCGGCCGTAGAAGGACAGGTCGGAGTCGGTGTAGTAACCGATGGCGAAGTCGTCGTTCTCGCCAGCGCGCAGCCAGCCGTTGCAACGGCCGTTGTTGTACTCGACCCGGCCACCCTCGAACGAGTGGTCAGGATCGGGGTGCGCGCAGCCCTGGTAGTCGCGCAGATGGTAGGTCGGACGCTGCACGCCGGACCGGTCGGGGTACTTCAGCCCGGCCTGGCGGCCGTTCGAGCCGGGCAGCCAGCCCAGGTAGTGGTCGAACGACCGGTTCTCCATCATCACCACCACGACGTGGTCGATACCGGACGCACCCGGCGTGGGGAGACCAGTTGGCGATGTGGCGGTCGCGGCGGCATCGGCGGCTTCCGGACCGCCCAGCGCGGCGGCGCCAAGCGCCGCCCCCGTGCCTGCGAGCAGATCCCTGCGACTGAGGTTCACGGCGCCAACGCTATCCGCGACGAGCCGCCGCTCCTCCCGTGAAGGGCCGTTGGCTATTTAGTTCATCTATCTTTCATCTGCCGGATGCAAGCAGGTGCTTCCCCGGGGCTCGACCGTACGACGAGGGTCCCGACCAGAAGTCGTCGAAGCTGGGTCAGGGGGCGAGCTGGACCCGGGTGACCTGGTTGGTGAAGGCGGGCGTCTCGCCCCCGATCAGGTAAGCGATGTCGCCCGAGGTGAAGAGTCCCGCGTCGGCCACGGGGTAGGGCAGCACGCCGGCCCTGGTGAACCGTTTCGATGCCGGTTCGAACCACCACATCTGGTCGGTCACCCGATGCAGGCCGGTACGGCCGCCCATCAGCAGGATCCTGGACCCGATCACGGCGGCGGCGCTGTGTCCCAGCGCCTGCGGCAGCTGCGCCTCTACGGTCGCCAAGCCGGTTGCGGTGTCGATCCGCTGGACCGCTCGCAGCTGGTGCTGCTGGTCCTCGCCACCGAACACCCAGACCGACGAGCCGACTCGGGCGGCTGCCGCGTAGCGCACGCCCTGCGGAAGCCGAGCGGCCACACTGAAGCTCCGACCATCCCGACTGTGCAGCACCTGCCGCTCCGCTCGGACACCGTCGTAGCCGCCGATGGTCAAGAAGCCGTCCGGCAGCGCCACCACAGACAGATCCGAACGTGGCCGCGGTAGGCGGGCGGCCGCGCGCCACCGACCGTCGCGGCCAGCGATCTCGACCGTCGACAGCTCCGCCGCTCCCCCGCCACCCACCACGACGAGTCGGCCAGCCGCCTTGACACCTGCGGAGTCGTGCAGCGGCTCGACCAGCGGTGGCATCGACCGGACCAGCCCTCGTTCTGGCGAGACACGGAACACCTGGTCGCTCGAGACGTCGCCTGGTTTGAGCCCTCCCGCCACGACGGCTGAGGAACCATCGGCGATCACCACCTGGCGGCTCAACGGCCCAGGAAGGGTCCACGCCAGCCGCTGCGCGGTCAGGTGCCGAGCCGGAGCCGGAGCCGGAGCCGCTGAGGCTGGAGCCGAGGGCGGGTGAGCTGTGGACGGGCTCACCGCCGTCGGTGCCGTCGGAGTCGGTGCCGTCGGCGTCGGTGCCCCCGGCGGCCCCGAGGGCGGCACCGAGCTACAGCCGGCCACGGCCAACACGACCGCGAGGGCAGCGCTCCGAGCGCCGGTCCACGTCATCGCATGTTCCCGGTGTGGCCCAGGGAGTACCGGCCGGGCTGGGGCCAGACGGCCAACCCGTGCGGGTTGCCGCCCACGCGGATCTTGGCGATCAGCCGCCCCGAGCCGGTGTCGAAGCCGTACACCACGCCGTCGTAGCGACCGGACAGCCAGAGGAGCTTGCCGTCGGCGGAGACGCCACCCATGTCGGGGCTACCCCCGCCGGGGATGGTCCAGGTGGCCACGATCTTCTTCGTGGCGAACGAGACGACGCTGACCTTGCCCGCTCCCCGGTCGGAAACATAGAGTTGGGTGCCGTCCCGGCTGGGGTACAGCCCGTGCGGGTCATTCGGGGTGGCGATGGAGCCGACCTGGCGCAGCCGTTCTCCATCGATCAGCCAGACGCGGTCGACCCCCATGTCCGCCAGGTAGAAGAGCCGTCCGTCCGGTGAGAGCCGTACGTCCTGCGGCATGCTCATCTTCCCTAGCTTGAGCGTCCCCAGGACGCGGTGGGTCTGGGTGGCGACCTTGACGAGCACGCCCGAGAATTCGCACGTGAGCACGAAATACTGCCCGTTCGCGGAGAAGTCGGCATGGTTGGGTCCCCGGCAGCCCGGGATCTGGAGCTCGTCCACGAGCTTGAAGGTCCGAGGGTCCACGAACCGGACGCGGTCGTGCTCCTCGACCATCACGATCGCCTGCTTGCCGTCCGGGGTGAAGTAGAGGTTGTACGGGCGAGGAACGGAGGTGCTGCCCTCCACGCGAGCCTGGCGCGGGTCGATCCTGACCAGCTTGTTGGCGGCGCTGGAGTTGACGTAGAGCTTGCGCAGGTCATAGGAGGGGGTGACGTGCTGCGACAGCTGGCCCGCCTTCAGCACCCGGATGATCTTGCGCGTCTGCTGGGAGATGACGGTGACGACGGACCCCCCGGCGTCGGGCACGTAGAGCAGGGCGGGGTCCCGGGCCGCGGCCGGAGCGATCATGCCCGCCTGGGTCGCTGCGTAGACGTTGTCTCCCATCGCCGGAGGCATTCCGGGCAACGGTTTCCGAAACGGCGCGGACACCTGGGTGGAGGGCGCAGCTGAACTGCTCGGTGTGGGTGCGGCAGACGCTGGTGGGGTCGACGCTGGTGGGATCGACGTTGAGGACGTGGGCGCCGGTGGCTGCTGCGTCGCGCCCTGGCCCGTCGCGGTGCAGCCGACCAGCAGGCAGCCGGCCACCGCGCCCACCAGGTACCGGACAGCTGAGGGAACGACGGTGGCAGCGACGTGACGCCGGGATGGGTCTGAGCGCACTGCACCCTCTCCGCTCGAGCAACATGACCGGACCCATGATGGGTGCGGCACCCTGAGCCTAGGCTGAGACCGGGTCCGAGCTGGGCGGAAAGTTTCCTCATGCTCACCCGAGAGGACGACGTGGACCTTCGCACACTCCACCGGCGCGCCTGGACGATCTCGCGATCGCCCGACCGACTGACGGGCCGCGACGGAAGCGGTGGGCCGTCTCCGGTGATCGAGCTCAACCGATCGGTGGCGGTGGGTCGGGCTCACACGCCCGCACGAAGGGTTGGCCATCGTGAACGGACTCGTCCGCCACGGTGACGTCGTTGAAAGCGCACCGAACTCAGGGCGGACCAGGGTCTTGTCTACACCAAAGAATCGAGAGTAGCGGCAGAAGCCGCTGCGCTCGAGTCCGTCGCCGGTGAGGGCTACCTCCGATCGCTCGCAGCACCTGCGACTTGTCGGACTCGTTCGCTCCGACGACCGTCGTGGTGCCGCGCCGCAGCTTGAGTCGCACGAACGGGTACGGTCCGGCGGGGGTGTCGTCCCACGGATCGGGGATGTATGCGTCAGCAGAGGCGCGGACGGAGTCCTAGTTGAGGGAGCGGTAGAAGCGGGCGCAGACAGCGTGGGGTCTCGCTCTTCTCTGCTGCTCGGACGTCGTGCGGGCTGCCGGCGACGTGTCGGTCGCAGACGGGCCGGTAGCACGTCGGGGCCCTGGCCCTGAACGTTTAGTAACTTTACCAGGGTTTAGGGGATCTGGTTAAACCATCCTAAACCTAGTAAGTTGCCAGCATGGATCAAGTGCTCAACCCGTACACCCCCAACGCCGGTGCGCAACCGCCCGCGGTGGTTGGACGCGACAACCTCATCGAGTCGTTCGCCATCCTGCTTGCCCGCCTGGCGACCGGCAAAACCAGTCAGTCAATGATCATCACCGGACTACGCGGTGTGGGTAAGACGGTCCTTCTGGGCAACTTCTACCGAGCCGCGCTCTCCAGCAACTGGGTCGTCATCGAAGCCGAGGTGACTAAGCACGACGACGTTCTCTTTCGACGCAACATCGCAGCCTGGGTCAGGACTGCTCTGCTCGAACTCTCACCACGAGCCCGCTGGTCGGACCGGCTGCGAAAAGCCGGGGCAGTTCTGAAGTCGTTCACGATTTCAGTCGATCCTTCCGGAGGTTTGAGCGCAGGCATCGACGTCGACGCGTGGGCGGGGCTAGCAGACCGCGGCGACTTACAGCACGATCTAACCGACCTCCTCGTAGCCGTAGGCGAGGCAGCCCAGGACCAAGACCGAGGCGTGGTGCTGCTGTTTGACGAAGTTCAATTCATGAACTCCACCCAACTTGAGGCCGTGATTTCGGCGCTGCACAAGACAGTGCAGAGGGCACTGCCGATCACGATGGTAGGTGCAGGGCTCCCGCAGATTGCCGAGCTTGCCGGCGACGCAAAGTCCTATGCTGAACGTCTGTTCGAGTTCCCCGCTATCGGCAACCTCAGCGCCGTAGACGCTCGTCGAGCCCTCGAGGAGCCAGCGGCTGCTGAGGATGCCGGCTTCGACACCGCTGCCCTGGACCTTGCCGTGGTGGTAACCGGCGGCTACCCCTACTTCCTCCAAGAGCTTGGCTACGCAGTGTGGGGTTTGGCGGAAGGCCCGGTCATCTCGGTCGATGACGTCGAAGCCTCCCTGCCTCTGTACGAGTCAAAGCTGGACTCCTCGTTTTTCCGCGTCCGATTGGATCGCGCGACCGAGATGCAGCGGGTCTATCTTCGGGCGATGGCTGAGCTCGGGCCCGACCCGCAAAAGGCGTCCGACGTTGCTCAGGTCATGGGCCGCACCTCACCACAGGTGGCCCCGACCCGGGCGGAACTGATCTCGATGGGTTTGCTCTATACGCCTGAACACGGCTACGCCGCCTTCACCGTGCCTCACTTCGACCGCTTCATGCACCGCGCGGTACCAAAGCTGACCGTTCCTGAGGTCAGACGACGAAGAGCGGGCAGTTGAGCAAACTCGCTACTTTGAGGTCGTCGTCGTCGTCCAGCACCGTCTGACAGGACGATGGACCTAGAGCATGACGCGGCGGACAACAGGGTGCGGACCGCAACGAACGGTCACCTACCGAGTTGGAAAGCGGGCTGGGTTTACGCCCTGACGAGAGTTCTCGTATCCTCCGCCACTCCCACCAGGAGAAATGCGGCGATCCCCACACGCCTGGGATTCACCGACTGGGATTGGCGGGCTATTGCGTCAGGGCGTGAAGCATTGAGCCCGATGGGTCAGGGCTCAGAGCGCCTCGAACCCGAGTGAGCGGGCGATCACGCCGAGCTGCACCTCGGTCGTGCCCTCACCGATCTCCAGGATCTTGGAGTCGCGGTAGTGGCGGGCCACCGGGCTGGAGTTCAGAAAACCGTAGCCGCCCAACACCTGCGTCGCGTCGCGCGCGTTGTCCATCGCCGCCTCACTGCCGAGCAGCTTGGCGATGGACGCCTCCTGCTTGAACGGCTTGTCGTTGATGATCTTGGCGGCGGCGTCGTAGTAAGCGAGCCGCGCCGCGTGCACGCGCGCCTGCATCCGCGCGAGCTTGAACGCGATCGACTGGTTCTGCCCCAGCGTCCGCCCGAACACCCGCCGCGTACCCGCGTGCCGGACGGCCTCGTCCAGACAGCCCTGGGCGGCGCCGACGCAGAGCGCGGCGAAGGCGACGCGGCCCTCGTCGAGGGTCTGCAGGAAGTCCGCGAAGCCGCGGCCCCGCTCCCCCAGCAGGTTCGCCTCGGGCACCCGCACGCCGTCGAAGACGAGCGGGTGGGTGTCGGAGGTGTGCCAGCCGACCTTGTCGTAGGCAGGCAGCGCCGTGAAGCCCGGAGTCGGCACCGGCACGAGAATCGCGGTCAGCTCCTTGCGGGCGGACCCGTCCGGGCGGCGGCTCTCACCCGTGACCACGGTGACCGTGACCAGCCGGGTGATCGCGGCGCCGGAGTTGGTGATGAACTGCTTGGTCCCGTCGATCACCCACTCGCCGTCCTGCAGGCGGCCGGTCGTGAGCGTCCCGCCCGCGTCCGACCCCGCCTCCGCCTCGGTCAGGCCGAACGCCGCCAGCGCTTCGCCGGAGGCCAGCAGCGGCAGCCACTCCTGCTTCTGTGCCTCGGTGCCACGCCGCAGGATCGGCATCATCCCCAGGCCGACACCGGCCTCCAACGTCACCGCAATGCTCTGGTCCACTCGGGCGAGCTCCTCGACCGCGAGGCAGAGGGCGAAATAGTCGCGGCCACGCCCGCCGTGCTCAACGGGGATCGGCAGGCCGAACAGCCCCATGGCGCCCATCTCGGCGATCAGGTCGAGAGGCATCTCGCGGCGGGTGTCGTAGTCGTAGGCCGCGGGGGCGACGCGCTCGTCTGCGAACCGGCGGACCTCCTCCTTCAGCTCCCGGTGGAAAGCGGGCAGCTCGAAGCCGGCGAGGGTTTCCTGGCGGACGGCGGTGTCGGTCACGGTGGTGCTCCTTGGGTGTCGAGAGGTCGGAGTGCTGGGTGGCGCGGGGCAGAACAGCGGGTCAAAGGACGAAGGCGAGGCCCGGGTCGGCAAGGATGCGGCCGAGGTCGGCGAGGAAGCGACTGCCCTGCTCCCCGTCGAGCACGCGGTGGTCGATGCTCAGGCTGAGGGTGACCGTGGAGCGCAGGGCAAGCTCACCGCGCCACTCCCAGGGGTGCCGGGCGACGGCGCCGACCGCGAGGATCGCCGCCTGCCCGTCGTGCAGCAGCGGCGTGCCCGCATCGACACCGAAGACGCCCACGTTGCTCACGGTGATGGTGCCGCCGGAGAGGTCGGTGGGTGTGCTGCGGCCGGCTCGCGCGGTCTGCGCGAGCTCCCGGATGCGGCGGCCCAGGCCCGGCAGGTCCTCGCGGTGCGCGTCGCGCAGGACGGGTACGAGCAGCCCGCGCGGCGCGGCGACCGCGACCGCGAGATGCACGGCGCTGGTGCGCACGATCTCCTGCGCGGCCTCGTCCCAGCGGGCGTTGACCTCCGGGTGGCGCCGGACGGCGAGACAGAGGGCGCGCGCGACCGCCGCGAGGAAGGTGGGGGCGCGACCGTCGGCATCGCGCCGGGCGTCCAGGAGGTCCAGCGTGGGAGTCACGTCGACCGTGGTGAAGACAGTCACCTGCGGCACCGCGGCGCTGGCCACCATAGCGGCCGCCGTGAGCTTGCGGACGCCACGGACCGGGACCCGCTCGACGCCGTCGCCTGGACTGACGGCGGCGGCGGCAGACGCGGGCGTTGCGGCAGGGGCCGACGCTACTGCAGGGGCGCGGGTTGCAGCAGTCGCGGGACCGGGCCGGCCCGCCCGCTCGACGTCGGCGCGCGTCACGAGGCCGTCCGGTCCCGTGCCGGCCAGGCGCCCGAGGTCGACGCCGAGGGATGCGGCGAGGTGCCGGACCGGCGGGGTGGCAATCGGGCGGGCGTCCGGCGCCGACCGGCGCCCACTCGTGGACGGGAAGCGGCGGGGCCGGCGAACCGGCGTCCCGGTGGCATTGGCGCCCGCGCCATAGCCGACGAGGTTCGGCGGCGGAGCGGAGAGGGTGTCGGACTCCCCGGCCGGTTCCTGGTCCGACTCCCGGTCGGCCACGAGCGCGTCCACGGGTCCGCGCTCCACGGTCTCCTGGGGCATGCCCACTGGCTCGGCCGCGGGCTCGGGCGCCGGCGCGGCCGCAGCCTGCGGCTGGGGATCGACGGGATCGGGGACGGGTGCTGCCGGCTCTTCCCCGTCGACGAAGGACGAGTCGTCGACGCGGAACGAGATCAGGACCGACCCGACCGGAACCGTCGTGCCCTCCGGGACGTAGAGCCGTTCGACGACGCCGGCGTACGGGGAGGGCAGCTCGACCGCCGCCTTGGCCGTCTCCACCTCGGCGAGCACCTGGTCGAGCTGGACAGTCTCACCCTCCGCGACCATCCAGGTCACGATCTCGCTCTCGGTCAGGCCCTCGCCGAGGTCCGGGAGCCGGAACAGCTTGATCATGCGACCCCCTCGTCGAAGCTCGAGGGCTTGCCGAGGGCGTGGTCGACACCGTCGAGGATCCGGTCCAGGTCGGGCAGGTGGTGCCGTTCCACGCGCGCCGGCGGGTACGGGATGTCCCACCCGGTGACGCGGACCGGAGCGTGCTCGAGGGAGACGAAGCACCGCTCCACCACCGCGGCGGACAGCTCGGCGCCGAGCCCCAACGACTCGGGCCCCTCGTGGGTGATGACGATCCGGCCGGTGCGCCGGACCGAAGCGGCCACGGTCTCGTAGTCGATCGGCGAGAGGGACCGCAGCTCGACGACCTCGATCGAGACCCCTTCCGCTGCGGCTGCTCGGGCCGCATCGCGGGCGACCTGGACCAGGCCGCCGAAGGTGACCAGGGTGACGTCCGTGCCCGGCACCACGACCCGCGCCCCGCCAATCCCGCCCATCCCGCCGGCACCCGTACCGCCGATGCCCGGTTTGTCATCAGCTCCGCGTTCAGCACGGGAAAGCACGTCCCCGCGTACGTGGTAGAGCCGCTTGGGCTCGAAGAACACCACCGGGTCGTCGCTCGCGACGGCGGCGATGATCGTGTCGTACGCGTCCTGCGGCGTGGCCACCGAGACGACCCGCAGACCGGGCGTGTGCGCGAAGTAGGCCTCGGGCGAGTCCGAGTGGTGCTCGGCGGCACCGATGCCGCCACCGACCGGGATGCGGATCGTGATGGGCATGCTCACGGCGCCGCCGGTGCGCGCCCGCATCCGCGCGACCTGGCTCACGATCTGGTCGAAGGCCGGGTAGACGAAGCCGTCGAACTGGATCTCGCAGACGGGCCGCCAACCACGGTAGGCGAGCCCGACCGCGGTGCCGAGGATGCCGGACTCGGCCAGCGGGGTATCGACCACCCGCCGGTCGCCGAAGTCGCGCTGCAGGCCGTCCGTCACCCGGTACACACCGCCGAGGCGGCCGATGTCCTCGCCGAGCAGCACGACTTTCGGGTCGTCCTCGAGCGCATGCCGCAGGCCGGCACCGATCGCCGCGCCGAGCGTCATCGTCGTCATGCCGCCCCTCCGGTTTGATCAGCGAAGGCGGCGAGGTGCCGCGCATACCGCGCCCGCTGGCGGGCCAGGTCGGTGTGGTCCTCGGCGTAGACGTGGTCGAACAGTGACAGCGGCTCGGGGTTCGCGAGGCTGGTGCAGCCCGCGCGCATCTGGGCCGCGACCCGCAGCGCCAGCTCGTCGACGGCGCGGACGCGATCGGTGTCCAGAGCCCCGGTGCCCCCCAGGTACGCGCGCAGCCGGGTCACCGGGTCGCGCTCGCGCCAAGCTGCGAGCTCGACGTCCTCGCGGTAGCGGGTCGGGTCGTCGGCGGTCGTGTGCGGTCCCATCCGGTAGGTGACGGCCTCGATGAAGGAGGGACCGCCACCTGCTCGCGCGCGCTCGAGCGCCTGCGCGGTGACGGCCGCCACAGCGAGGACGTCGTTGCCGTCCACCGTGACGGACGGGATACCGAAGCCCGCGGCGCGCCCGGCGAGGCTGACCGGGCTCTGCAACACGACCGGTTCGGAGATGGCCCAGCCGTTGTTCTGGCAGAAGAAGATGACCGGTGCGCCGTAGCTGGCGGCGAACACCATCGCCTCCGCGACGTCGCCCTCGCTCGTGGCGCCGTCGCCGAAGTAGGCGATCGCGGCCTGCCCGGCGCCCTCCCCCGCTCCCTCCCACTTAGCGCCCAGCGCCCAGCCGGTCGCGTGCAGGGCCTGGGCGCCAATGATTACCTGCGGCGTCGCCATGCCGATCGCGTACGGGTCCCAGCCGGAGGCGGTGACCCCGCGCCAGACCCGGACGAGATCGGTCGGAGTCGCGCCGCGGCAGTACGCCACCGCGTGCTCGCGGTAGCTCGAGAAGGCGAAGTCTCCCGGCGCCAGCATGCGCGCCGACCCGACCTGCGCGGCCTCTTGGCCGAGCAGCGGCGGCCAGAGCGCCAACTCGCCTTGGCGCTGCAGGTTCGTCGCCGTCCGGTCAAGGCTGCGGACGACGACCATGTCCTCGTACATGCCGACCAGCGCCGACTCGCCGATCGCGTCCGCCGCCACATCCCACTCCGGGTCTGCCAGCCGCGAGCCGTCCTCGGCCAACAACCGCACCACGCCCTCGGGGTGTTCGGCCAGCACCGAAGGCGCCAGCTCCGGGGCCTCGATGGCACTCGTCACGGCACTGCTCCCTCGCCTCGGCCGGTGACCGTCGATGGTGGGCCGGATGCTTACCGACGCTAGACCTGCCCGCGCGAACAGCGCAATGGATCGCGTTCAGATTGAGCAGAATGCCCAACCTGCGGCTGGCAGGGGCGGCAGTTCGGCTGCTAGCGTCCAGCAGTGTGCGCGACCTCGATATGACCGACCTCCGGCTGCTGCTCGCGCTGGCCAACGATGCGCGCGCCACGACCGTCGCCCTCGCCGATCGCTTAGGACTGAGCCGCGGCACCGTCCAGTCACGGCTGGCCGCGCTCGCGCAGGTGGGCGCGTTCCGCGGCTACGACCGGGCGCTCGACCCGGCGGTCGCCGGCTTCCCGCTCGTCGCGTTCACCCGGCTGCGGGTGCAGCAGCGGATGCTCGGGCCGATCGTGCAGAGCCTCAGCGGCATCCCCGAGATCGTGCAGGCGCACGGCATCACGGGCGGCTCGGGTGACCTGCTGGTGCAGATCGTCGGTCGGTCGGCGGAGGACCTCTTCCAGGTCGTCGCGACGGTGCTCGCGGTGCCCGGCGTCGAGCGCGCGGAGACGGTGCTGGCGATCAGCGAAGTCATCCCCTACCGTCTCGGTCCGCTGCTGTCGTCGCTGCTGCCGGCCGCCGACCAGCAGGGCGCCCAACAGCAGGACGGACAGCGGTCAGCGCCGCCGAGGCCGTCGCGGTGAGCAGGTCGCGAACCCCCGGCACTTGTTCGGCGAGCGGGTGGTGCGGCGTGGAGTTGAGCAGGCCGAAGACGCCGTGCAGCCGGACCTCGACCTCAGCGTCGGATGCCCCGGGCAGCAGCAGGCGGAGCCGCTGCCCCCACAGCTCCACGTAGCGGCGCTGCAGGGAACGGATGCGGCGGTTGTCGGCCGGCGGCAGGCGCCCGAGCTCGCGGTCCTGCACCCGGATGACGTCCCGCTCGGCCACCGCGAAGTCGGCGTGGAAGGCCACGAGGGCCGCTAGGACCTCCTGCGGGGGGGCGGGGTCCGCGACGACCGACCGGGCACCCTCGAGCAGGCGCTCGCTCGCCTCCTCCAGCAGGGCGACGAGGATCGCGTCCTTGCCGCTGAAGTGGCGATACAGCGCGGGCCCGCTCACCCCGACCTCCGCGCCGAGGTCGTCGATGGACACACGGTCGAACCCCCGGGCGGCGAACAGCCGAGCCGCCGCGGCGAGGTAGCGCTCCCGCCGGTGGGCCTTCGCCGTCTGCCGCCAGGTCGCCTCCACCGGGCTCATGCTACGGTCACCCAGTTAGCCGTCACTAACTGTCATTGGGCACTAACCGAAGCGGGCGCAGACCCGTCGGGCGTCAAGGAGGAGGGCCGGTGCCACAGCTGACCAGCCAGGTGGACCGGCGCAGCAACGCGTTCAAGGCGAACGACGCCGCGCAGCGGGCGCTCGCGACCGAGCTGCGGCAGCGCCTCGCGCACGTGGCGACCGGTGGCCCAGAACCGGCTCGCGCCAAGCATGCGGCCCGCGGCAAGCTCCTACCACGCGACCGCGTCGACGCGCTGCTCGACCGAGGCAGCCCCTTCCTCGAGATCGGCGCGCTGGCGGCGTGGGACATGTACGACGGTGAGATGCCGGCCGGCGGGGTCATCGCCGGGATCGGTCTGGTCGCCGGCCGACCGACCATGGTCGTGGCCAACGACGCGACGGTGAAGGGCGGCACCTACACCCCGACCACGGTGAAGAAACACCTGCGGGCGCAGGAGATCGCCGCAGAGAATCGGCTGCCGTGCGTTTACCTCGTCGACTCCGGCGGCGCCTACCTCCCGCTGCAGGCCGACGTCTTCCCCGACCGCGAGCACTTCGGCCGCATCTTCTACAACCAGGCCCGGATGTCGGCCGCCGGGATCGCGCAGATCTCCGCCGTGCTCGGCTCCAGCACCGCCGGCGGCGCGTACGTGCCCGCGATGAGCGACGAGACGGTCATCGTGGCGCAGCAGGGCACGATCTTCCTGGGCGGGCCGCCGCTGGTGAAGGCCGCCACCGGGGAGGTCATCTCCGCCGAAGACCTGGGCGGCGGAGCCGTCCACGCCCGCACCTCGGGAGTCGTCGACCACCTCGCGGTCGACGACCGGCACGCCCTGGAGATCGTGCGCGCGATCGTCGCCACCTTGCCGTCGCCGGCCGCGCCGGCCTGGGATCGTCAACCCGCCGAGCCGCCCGCCGTGCCCGAGGACGAGCTCTACGGCGCAGTGCCGGTGGCCCTGACCGTCCCGTCGGACCCCCGCGAGATCGTGGCGCGGATCGTGGACGGCAGCCGCTTCGCCGAGTTCAAGTCCGAGTACGGCACCACCCTGGTCACCGGGTTCGCTCACCTCCACGGGCACCCCGTCGGAGTGGTCGCGAACGCTGGTGTGCTGTTCGCCGAGTCGGCGTTGAAGGGCGCCCACTTCGTCCAGCTGTGCGACCAGCGCCGCATCCCCCTGCTGTTCCTGCAGAACATCACCGGCTTCATGGTGGGCCGCGAGTACGAAGCCGGCGGCATCGCCAAGCACGGGGCGAAGATGGTGACCGCGGTCGCGTGCGCCAGGGTGCCGAAGCTGACCGTCGTCACGGGCGGCTCGTTCGGCGCCGGGAACTACGCGATGAGCGGGCGGGCCTACTCACCCCGGTTCCTCTGGATGTGGCCGGGCAGCCGGATCTCGGTGATGGGCGGATCGCAGGCCGCGAACGTGCTCGCCACCGTGCGGCGCGACGGCGTGGAGCGGTCCGGCGGCACCTGGAGCGAGCAGGAGGAGGCCGCGTTCAAGACACCGGTCCTGGCGCGCTACGAGGCCGAGGGCAGCCCGTACCACTCGACCGCGCGGCTGTGGGACGACGGGATCATCGACCCCGCCGACACGCGCACCGTGCTCGGTCTCGCGCTCGACGTCTGCGCGGCGGCGCCGCTGCCCGAGGTCTCCTACGGCGTCTTCCGGATGTGAGGGGCATGTTCCAGACGGTCCTGATTGCCAACCGGGGGGAGATCGCCTCCCGGGTCGCGCACACCCTGCACCGACTCGGCGTCCGCGCGGTCGCAGTGCACACCGAAGCCGACGCGGCTGCCCGGTACGTGGGCGACGCGGACCTGGCGGTTCGGGTGCCCAGCTACCTCGACGGGGACGCGATCATCGAGGCTGCCCGGGCCACCGGCGCCACGGCCATCCACCCGGGCTACGGCTTCCTGGCCGAGAACGCCGCGTTCGCGACGGCCTGCGCAGCGGCCGGGATCACCTTCATCGGTCCGCCGCCGCAGGCGATCGCGGTGATGGGCGACAAGATCCGCGCCAAGGCATCCGTGGCCGCCCGCGGCGTACCCGTGGTGCCCGGGCTCGCCGAACCCGGCCTGACCGACGACGATCTCGCCGCCGCGGTCGAGGCGATCGGCTATCCGGCGCTGATCAAGCCCTCCGCGGGCGGCGGGGGCAAGGGCATGCACGTGGTGACCGGAGCGGGGGAGGTCCGCGGCGCGATCGCCTCAGCCCGGCGGGAGGCGGCGGGCGCGTTCGGCGACGACACCCTCTTCGTCGAGCGCTACGTCTCGAGCCCGCGCCACATCGAGGTGCAGGTGCTCGCGGACGCGTACGGGGTCGTCGTCCACCTCGGCGAGCGGGAGTGCTCCCTGCAGCGCCGGCACCAGAAGGTCGTGGAGGAGGCGCCGTCGCCGCTGCTCGACGCGGCGACGCGGGAGCGGATCGGCCGCGACGCCTGCGAGACGGCCCGGAGCGTCGGCTACACCGGGGTGGGCACCGTGGAGTTCATCGTCTCGGCCGACCGGCCGGACGAGTGGTTCTTCATGGAGATGAACACGCGTCTGCAGGTCGAGCATCCGGTGACCGAGCTCGTGACCGGGGTAGACCTGGTCGAGCAGCAGCTCCGGGTGGCAGCGGGCGAGGCGCTCGCCTTCGCCCAGAGCGACGTAGTGCTCACCGGGCACGCGGTGGAGGCGCGCCTCTACGCGGAGGACCCCGAGCACGGGTTCCTGCCGAGTGGTGGCCAACTGCTCGTGGTCGAGGAGCCCGCCGGCGAGGGCGTCCGGGTGGACAGCGCGTTGAGGTCGGGTCTGGTCGTCAGCTCGGCGTACGACCCGATGCTGGCGAAGCTGATCGCCTGGGCCCCCGACCGGGACCAGGCCCTGGCCCGGCTGCGCGCGGCGCTCGCCGGCACCGTGGTGCTCGGGCCCGCGACGAACCTCGCGTTCCTCACCCGCCTGCTCGATGACCCGGACGTACGGTCCGGTCGGCTCGACACCGGGCTGATCGAGCGGCGGCTCGAGGTGCTCGCTGCCCCTGCCCGCATCGCGGACGGACCGCTGGCGGCGGCGCTCGTGCTGCTCGCCGACGAGCGGCAGCACGCTCCGGCTGGTCCGTGGGGCGCGGTGCCCGGCTTCCGGCTCGGCGGCCGTGCGCCCGCGGTGGTCGAGCTCGCCGATCCCGAGGTGCGCGTCGTCGTTGACGGGCCGCTCACCGACGCCGTGGTGGTGGTCGGCGAGGCGGCCCCGGTGCCGGCGGCGATCCGGCTCGACGGAACGTCAGCGCAGCTGCGGGTCGGCGGCACGACCCGCGTGCTGCGGTGGGCCATGCAAGACGGCGCGCTGCACCTGGCGGCCGACGGGATCACGCAGTCGTTCGCCACGACGCGCACCCGGAGCGCCGCGGCGGCCGCCGGCGCGGGTGACCCGGAACTGCGCTCCCCGATGCCGGGGACGGTCGTCGCCGTCCTCGCCGAGCAGGGAGCCGAGGTGGCGCCGGGTGACCCGGTCGTCGTGGTGGAGGCGATGAAGATGGAGCACGCCGTACGGGCTCAGGCGGCAGGTGTGGTGGAGCTGCGGGTGGCAGTGGGCGACCGGGTCGAGCGGGGCAACCTGCTGGCGACCGTGCGGGACAAAGGAACGGAGACAGCGAGATGACGGACGACGTGGTGGTGCAGCGAGGTCTCTACCTCGACGAGCTGAGGGTCCAGACGCGGTACGTGCACAGCCCGGCCCGCACGGTGACCGAGACCGACAACGTGGTCTTCACCACCCTGACGGGCAACACCCAGGCGCTGCACCTGGACGAGGAGTGGTCGCGCGGCACCGAGTTCGGCGGCCGGCTGGTCAACAGCATGTTCACCCTCGCCCTGGTCGTGGGCCTCTCGGTCTCGCAGCTGACCCAAGGCACCATCGTGGCGAACCTCGGATTCGAGGAGGTGCGGTTCCCAGCACCGGTGCGCGTCGGCGACACCGTCACGGCCGAGACCGTCGTCCGTTCGGTGCGGCCCTCGCGCAGCCGCCCGGCCCAGGGCATCGCGGTCTTGGAGCACAGCGGGCGCAACCAGCGGGGCGAGGTGGTCGTGGTCGCGGTGCGATCGGTGCTCATGCAGATGGCCCCTGCGGCATGAGCGTGCTCGGCCCCGCGCTGCTGTTCTGCCCTGCGGATCGGCCCGACCGGTACGGCAAGGCCGCAGCAGCGTCGGACGCGGTCGTGCTCGACCTCGAGGACGCCGTCGCGCCGGAGCGCAAGCAGGCAGCGCGGGACGCGCTGGTGGCGACGCCGCTGGACCCCGCGACCACCCTCGTACGGGTCAACGGGGCCGCGACCGGCCTGCTCGCCGACGACCTTGCTGCCGTACGGCGGGCCGGCTACCGCCTCGTCATGCTGCCGAAGGCCGAGTCGGCCGAGCAGATCGACGTTCTCGCCGGTCACCGGGTGGTCGCGCTGTGTGAGTCCCCGTTGGGGGTGGAGCAGGCGGCCGCGCTTGCGGCCCACCGGGACGTGGACGCGCTGTTCTGGGGTGCGGAGGACCTCGTGGCCGGTCTCGGCGGCACGTCGAGCCGTGGATCGGACGGCACCTACCGCGAATTCGCGCGGTACGCCCGCTCCCGTGTGCTGCTCGCGGCCGCGGCGGCCGGCAAGGCCGCCTACGACGCGGTGCACCTCGACATCAGCGACGACGCCGGGCTGGCCGCCGAGGCTGAAGACGCCGCCGCGTCGGGGTTCGCGGGCACGTTGTGCATCCACCCGCGGCAGGTGTCGGTGGTGCGCGCCGCCTACCGGCCGTCGCAGGAGGCGGTCGACGAGGCGGCGGCGCTGCTCGACGCCGCAGAGCAGCGCTCCTCCGGGGTGTTCGCCTGGCAGGGTCGGATGGTCGACGAGCCGCTGCTACGCCAGGCGCGCCGGACCCTCGGTCGTGCAGGACGCTAAAGCCGTCGGGGTGGCCGGCCATGGCCCGGACCGGTCCGGTCAGCCTGCGGCAGCGAGGAACCGCAGCTGCAGGTGGGTGATCAGCCGCTCATCGGGGTCGTCCAGGTTCAGGTCGAACAGTTCCAGCAGACGTTCCAGCCGGTAACGGAAGGTGTTGCGGTGGATCGACAGTTCGGCCGCGGCCACCGACGCGTCTCCGAACGCATCCAGGTAGGCCCCCAACGTCGCGACGTAGTGGGTGCCGCGCTGGTGGTCGTGGTCGATCAGCGCCTGGATCTTGCCGACCCGCAGCCGCGGGTCGTGCGCGGCGAGGTCTTGCAGGCGCAGCAGCGCCACCCGACCGCGGACGTCGTCCACGTGCGCCGCCTCGTGCTGGCCGGCCAGCCGTAAGACCCTGAGCACCTCGTCCGCGTCGTCGCGAGAGTGGTGCAGGTCCCGCAGTTCGGTGACCGTCGACCCGACCCCCACGCGGACCGGCGTCCGGGTGGCTGTTCGAGCACGTTGGGCGACGTGGTCCGCGAAGGCCATCAAACGGGAGTGGTCGGACTCCGCGGGCGTCGGCAACAGGACGTAGATGATGCCGTCGACCACGACCGCTGCGGCGTGGCGGCGGTACACCTCGGCGTAGAGGGTGACGACCGAAGCGGCGCGGTTCATGATCACCTCGGCATCGGCGGTGCGCAGCAGATCGGGGTCGACGGCGAGCACGGTCACGGGTGTACCCGCGAGCCCCAAAGAGGAGATCCCCGGCCGCGACGGGGGTACGCCGGCGAGCAGGGCGCGGATGAGCTCGCTCTGGCGCTGCCGTTCCAGGTCACCGTGAGCGCGCTGGTGGAGCATGTGCAGAGCCGCGATCCGGGCCGCACCCCGGAGCGCCTGTGCGTCCTCCTCGTCGAACGGGCGGTCGGCCTGCGCGGCCCAGATGGAGCCGAGCACCTCACCGCCCGCCCGGACGGCGATGGCCATCCGTGGCGCGACGACGACGTCCGGTTCCGCGACGTCGGTGACGTGGACGACGTCCTCGCTGCCGTACACGCGCTGGAAAACTCCCCGGTCCGCCAGGGCCTGACGCAGGCTGCTCGGCACCCGGTGCCCCAGAATGGTGTCTTGGCGAAGACCGTCGATGGGGTGGCCGAGACTGGAGAAGGCCAGCACGTTGGTGTCCCGGTCCTCGATGGTGACGGCGCCACCGACGGTGCCGGCGACGGCGTTGGCGAGGGACACCAGGTCACCGACCGCCAGCCCGGTGTGGCTGGACCAGGCAGCCGCCCGGCTGGCGTCGATGGCCGTGTTGAGCAGGGTGAACAGGTGGGACCATCCCGTCGTGGCCGGGATGAGCACCAGCGCGACCATCGCCGCCTCGGCTGCCGCGCCCAGCGAGGTCGTGTCCCCACCGTCGTGCCGGAGCACCACCGCTGCGGCCTGGGCCTGCCCTGCGTCGGCCACCAGCCTTTCGGCGGCCGCCGCAGTCGCCGGCACGCCCACGCCGAGGACGACGTCTCCTGGCTCGGCCTGCAGCGCGTCGGCGGTGTCGAAGATGACCGCGTCGCCGATGCGTACGCCGGTGCCGCGGGGAGCCGCCGCCACGTCGAGTAGCCCGCCGCCGAGTGCGTCCACCACGTCGGACAGCAGCACCGCGTCCGATCTGGTGTCTAGGCGGGGTCGCTCGGACTGCATGGCAGGTAACCTAACCTGCGCGCTCGTCCCCGCGGCGAGGCTGCTGCTCCGATGACGGGCTCGTGGTGCCACCGGTGGTCTCAGACCTTGACGGCCATCCGGCCGCCGACGTGGACGCCCGCGATCTGACCGGCTGCCTCGCGGGCGAAGTAGCCCCGCATGCCCTTGGCCGGGCCGTCGGTGACGACGAACGGATCGCCGTCGCCGGCCACCAGAGCGAGCGGGAACGGGGGCTGCTCCTCGGCTGCTTCGGTGTCGTCCCCGGCGTCCGCCTTGGGGCTGACGTGCAGCAGCAGTCCGGGCTGGGCGACCGTGATCTCGCAGCTGACCGCGATCGTTTCGTACCTGCCGGTGTACAGGCTCAGCTCAGTCTCGTCGAGCTCGAGCCGTTCGGGCTCCGGCTCCACGATGCCCTGGTAGCGCTCCAGTGCCCAGGCGAGCAGCTCCTTGTTGAACTGGACGCCGTTGGGACCGCAGTTCGTCATGCTGATCAGGGCAAACCCTCGCTCCGGGACCAGGACGAACTCGGAGTGCTGACCCTCCGTCGTCCCGCCGTGGCTGACGAGGCCGACGCCGCCCAGGTCACGAAGCAGCCAGCTGAGCCCGACCGCGTCGCCCAAGGCGCTGCCCGCCATGTCGACCGACGGCTGCTGCATGCGGGTGAGCAGCGCGGTGGAGAGCAGCGAGTGTCCGTCGGGTCCGCTGCCGTCGCCGAGGTGGAACTTCGCCCAGCCGATCTGGTCCGCGGCGTTGGTCACGATGCCGCCGGCCGGTGCGAGCGAGCGGGGCACCGGCCACTTCCGGGATACTGCGATGGTCCCGTCGGGCTTCTGCTGGTGGCCGACCGAGAACCGGCGGGTGATGACCTCGTTGGTGAAGAAGAAGCTGTGCGCCATCCCGAGGGGCTCGAAGAACAGCTCACGGATGGCCTGCTCGTAGGTCAGGCCTGTCACGTTCTCGATCACCCGGCCGGCGAGCGACAGGGAGGCGTTGTTGTAGGAGACCTCTGCTCCCAGCGGCGCGACCTGTTCGATGCTCGCCATCAGCGCCACGTACTTGGCCAGGGCGTCGTCGCCGTCGCCGGTGCTCGTCATCAGGTCGCCGGACCAGCCCGCCGTGTGGTTCAGCAGCTGCAGCACCGTCACGGACTCGGCGACGGAAGAGTCGAGGAGCTCGAGCTCGGGCACGTAGCGTCGGACGGGGGCGTCGAGCTCCACCAGACCCTGGTCGACGAGCCGCATGATCGCGGTCGCCGTGAACGTCTTGGTCGTCGACCCGCACTGGAACAGCGTCTCCGCGTCGACCGGCAGCGGGTTCTCGACGCTGGTGACGCCGAAGAAGGCGTACTCCTCCCCACCCCCGTTCAGAATCCCGACGGCTACCCCCGGAACGTCCAGCTCATCGGCTTTCGCCGTCACGAAATCCTGCAGTTCCGCGGTGGTCACCATGGTCATCCTCCCTAGTCTGATTCTTACGATGTAAGGTACCTTACGCCGTACGACTGCCCTGTCAAGGGTCTTCTTCTTACCGGTGCCACTCGGTGACGGGACTCGCGGTCAGTTTCCCGGGCCAGGCTCGGTCAGACCGCGGACCAAGGTCTCGACGAGGCAGGACACGACCGTGGCTCGCGTCACGTCCAGGTCGGGGACCGCGCTCAGCAGCGGGAACTGAGGTCCGGGCAAGGCGTCGAGCTGCGACGCGGCGTCGGTGTCGGGATCGAGCACGGCCTGGCTCTCGAGCAGCCCGAGCGAGAGCAGGGAGATCAACACCGCCTGTACCGCCGCGTACGCCTGGGCCGCATCCATGCCCGAGCGGGCGAAGGCGGCCAGCCCGGCTTCGATCGGCTCGGCCGCGGCCACGTCGGCGAGCGGGATCGGACGGGTGGTCAGCAGCGGGAAGGTCCGGGGGTGCTGCACGGCCAACCGGCGAAAGCCCTCCGCAGTGCCGCGGATCCACTCCGGCGCGCTGACCTCTCCCACGGGAAGATCGGCCCGGGCGATGATCAGATCGAAGACGCCCTCGAGGATCGCCTCCTTGCTGGGCACGTGGTAATACAGCGACATCGCCTCAACGCCCAATTGCGCGGCGACGCCACGCATCGTCAGCGCCTCGAGCCCGTCGCGGTCGACGAGGGTGAGCGCTGCGGCGAAGATGCGGGCGCGGCTGAGTGGCTGCCGCACGTGAGCTGCTCCCCTCGGGCCGGTGTCGCGGCCCACCTTACGGCGTATTACCGGAACCGGCGGCTCACCGACGGCCACGCCTCAGCCGCAGACCTGGCCGGCTTGCCGTGACCGCTCCGTCCCGCACCACCACGTCGCCGTTGACCAGCACGTGCGCCACCCCGACCGAGGTGCGATGAGGGTCCTCGAAGGTGGCCCGGTCGCCGACTGTCGCAGGGTCCAGCACGACCACGTCCGCGAAGGCCCCCGGCACCAGGCGACCGCGACCGGCCAGCCGGAACACGTCCGCCGGCTGGCTCGTCATCCGCCGTACGGCCTCGGAGAACTCGAGCAGGCCGAGGTCACGGCAGTAGTGCCCCAGCACGCGCGCGAAGGTGCCGTAGGTGCGCGGGTGCGTCGCGGTGTCGGTCCACGGGGACGTCGCGGGGTGGGCGACCGCGTCCGAGCCGACGCTGACCCACGGCTGCCGCAACCCGAGCTCGATCCCCTCGGGTGCGATCAGGAAGTAGGCGGCACCGATCGTGGGATCCCGCCGGACCAGCTCCAGCAGCGCCTGCACCTCGTCCAGTTCCAGGTCCTCGGCGAGCTCGGCCAGCCGCCGACCGGCGGTCGGGGTGCCGTCCGCCAGATCGTCGAGGAAGAGGATGCCCGCGCCACCGCCGGCGGCGAGGAAGAGGTTCTCGAAGTCGTCCGACGTTGACCCGATCTCGGCCGCCATCTGCCCCCGTTGCTCGGGATCGGCGAGCCGAGCCGCCAAGGCCTCGGGACCGCCCTCGTGGAAGTGCGGCGGGATGCTCGCGGCCAGCTGGGTCCCACCGGCCTCGTACGGGTACATGCTCGCCGAGACCGACCGCCCGGCCGCACGGGCGTCGGCGATCCGGTCGACCGCCTGGGCCATCTTCGGCCAGTTCGCTCGCCCCGCCGCCTTGAGGTGGAACACCTCCGCCCGCACCCCGCTGCGCGCGTTGATCTCGAGCAGCTCGTCCAGGGCCTGCAGGAAGCGATCGCCCTCGCTGCGCAGGTGTGAGGTGTAGAGGCCGTCGTACGCCGCGACCACCTGGCACAGCTGCACCAGCTCGTCGGTGTCGGCGAAGTTTCCGGGCGGATAGATCAGCGCCGTGCCGATGCCCAGCGCCCCCTCCTGCATCTCCTCGGCGACCAGTCCCCGGAGCCGGTCGAGTTCGGCGACGCTCAGCCGACGATCCTCGAAGCCGGCGCCGAGCAGGCGCAGGTTGTGGCCGCCGATCGAGCTCGCCACGTTGACGGCCACCCCGCGCGACTCCAGCTGCGCCAGACCCTCGGACAGCCGGGCGAAGTCGGCCTGCACGTCGGCCTGGTAGGAGCTCGCACAGAGCTCGACGAACTCCGGGGAGCTGGGACCCGGGGTGTACGCCTCGCCGAAGACCTCCGTGGTCACGCCCTGCAGCAGGTCCGAAGCCGCGGACCCGTCCTGCTGGAGCACCCCCCAGGCGTGGCTCAGCACGTTGATCAAGCCCGGAATGACCGCCAGCCCCGTCGCGTCGATCTCCACGGCGTCGGCCGACTCCGGCGCTTCACCCACGTCCACCACGACGTTCCCGTCGACCACGACGTCCGCAGGACGGCCGGGGCCTCCGGTACCGTCGTAGACCGTTCCACCGCGGACGATCACTGATGCAGACACAGCAGCATCCTGCCGCCCGCGGTGCCCTCGACGCTTCGTCGAGGCCGTCGAACCGCAAGCCCGGTCTTCGTCTTGTCGGACGAACCTGAACGGGCCGCCCGTCAGCCCAGCAGCCCGTCAGCCCAGCAGCTCCGCGACCAGCGCGTGCACCAGGGCGGCCCGCTCGGCCATCGCCGCCACGAGCACGTACTCGCCTTCGGCATGCGCTCCGTCGCCGACCGCCCCCAGCCCGTCGAGGGTCGGCACGCCAACTCCGGCGGTGAAGTTGCCGTCGGAGCCGCCACCCACCGCCACGTCGTGCAGCGGCGACAGACCGAGCGCGTCCGCGAGCCGCCGGGCTCGCGCCACGAGATCCGCCGATGCCGTTGCCGGGAGCGGCGGCCGGTTCGGCCCGCCCCGAAGCTCCAGCCGAGCCCCGGCCAGAACCGGCTTCGCGGCGTGCAGTGTCTCGTCAACCCGCAGCTGCTCCGCCTCCGTCGCCGCACGCACGTCGAGGGCCGCGGTCGCGGTCGCCGGCACCGTGTTCGTCGTGCTGCCCGCCGCCAGCAGCGTCGGCGTCACGGTCGTTCCCGCCAACGGGTCGGCCACCGCCGCCAGGCTCAGCAGTTGGTGCGCCAGCTCCAGACCGGCGTTGACACCCTTCTCCGGTTCCAGTCCGGCGTGCGCAGCCCTGCCGTGCACGACGAGCTCGTACATCGAGACACCCTTGCGGGCCGACTTCAGCGCACCGGCAGCACTGGGCTCGAGCACTAGGGCCGCGGCCGCCCCGCGGGCCACCTCCTCGATCAGCCCGCGGGAGGTCGGCGAACCGACCTCCTCGTCGGTGGTGACCAGCAACCGCACACCCGCCAGGTCCGGCAGCAGGGACAGCGCGTGCAGACCCTGCACCAGTCCCGCCTTCATGTCGAAGGCGCCGGGTCCACTCGCCTGCCCGTGCTGCACCCGGAAGGGCCAGCGCACCGTGGTGCCCAGCGGCCACACGGTGTCGACATGGGCGACGAGCACCACCTGTGCTGGTCCGCCGCCGGACCAGCACAGGTGCACCCGGCCGTCGTCGCCGTGCCGTTCGCACCGGCTGCCCAACACCGAGAGTGCGAGCTCGTCCACGGCGTCGGCAGCCGCGCCGGTCGCGGCCAGGTCGTCGGAGGGCGACTCGACGGCGACCAGCGCCTCGAGGTGGGCCAGCAGCTGAGGCGTCCGGGAGCGCAGCGCGGCGAGCGGGGCAGCCGAGGGCCGGGTGCTCACCGGCGGCCGACGCGGGTCGATGGGGGTGCGGTGGCTGACGTGCGGGGTCTCCTGGACACAGTTCCTCCTGGCGTAGCCGGCGATGATGCTGGAAGACATCCTGACGTACTGCTGCGGGGAGCGGACGCGTACGAGGAGCGCAGCATTTTGGCCGCGGCGACCAAGAATCTGCCAAGGGGTTGGGCCAGGCAGACGAGGACAGCCGACGCATCCGTGGGGCAACCTTGGTGGAGTGACGAGTGAGACGACCACGCGCAGCATGGCCGGCGGCCCGGCTGCGGCGGCCGCGCAGGCAGAGATCGTCGCCGACCAGGCCGGGGTGCGCGTCTGCGAGCTGGGGAGCCTCGACGAAGCACGCGCCGCGGCCGCGCTGTATCGAACCGTCTGGCAGACCAACACCGAGGCGTCCCCCGTGTCACCCGAGCTGATGCGCGCTCTGTCCCACTCCGGCGGCTACGTGGCCGGCGCGTATGACGGGGAACGGCTCGTCGCAGCCGGCCTCGCCTTCCACGGCGACGGCGTCGAGGCCGATCTGCACTCCCACATCGCTGCTGTGCTGCCGGAGGCGCAGGGGCGCAATGTCGGCCGAGCCCTGAAACTCCACCAGCGTTCCTGGGCGCTCGCGCACGGCCTGCGGACGGTGAGCTGGACCTTCGACCCGCTGCTGCGTCGCAACGCCTGGTTCAACCTGAGCACGCTGGGTGCCGGCGCGACCGGCTACCTGGTGGACTTCTACGGGGCGATGCAGGATGCCCAGAACAACGGCGACGAGAGCGACCGCGCCATTGCCTTGTGGACGCTCGATGCACCGCAGGTCGTGGCCGTCGCCAGTGGCGCACGGACGGAGGTCAGGGTGGACGATCTGCTGCACGACGGCGCCCGGATCGCCCTCCGGGACTCCGGCGGCGCCCCGGCAGCGATGGATGTGCCCGCCGGGACACCGTGCGTCCTGGTGCAGATCCCCGAGGACGTGCAGCGGCTCCGCCTGACGCAGCCTGTGCTGGCGCGTCGGTGGCGCGAGGTCAGCCGCGACATCCTCGAGCCGCTGCTGAGCGGCCGTTACGTGGCCACCGGCTTCGCCCGGTCCGGCTGGTATGTCCTGGAAGAGGTTCCCGCATGAAGTTGACCCCCGCATGAAGTTGAGCACCGTCGAGCTGCACCGGGTGCGGCTGCCGCTGGTGTCGCCGTTCCGCACCTCGTTCGGCTCGCAGAGCAGCCGGGAGCTGGTGCTGGTCCGGGTGGAGACACCAGACGCCGAGGGCTGGGGCGAATGCGTCGCGATGGAGGAGCCGCTCTACAGCCCCGAATACCTCGACGCCGCCCACCACGTGATCAGCCGCTTCCTGGTGCCGCGCCTCGTCGCGTTCGGTGACGGGCTCACCGCCAGCCGGATCGCGCGCGTCCTGGAGCCGGTCAAGGGCCATCCGATGGCGAAGGCGGCGATCGAGCTGGCCGTCCTCGACGCCGAGCTGCGGGCCGCGGGCCGCAGTTTCGCCGACGAGATCGGCTCGGTCCACGCCCTGGTCCCGGCCGGGGTCAGCGTCGGCATCATGGACGAGATCCCGCAACTGCTGGATGCCGTGGAGGGTTACCTCGCGCAGGGGTACGTCCGGATCAAGCTGAAGATCGAGCCGGGCTGGGACGTGGCCCCGGTCGCGGCCGTCCGGGAGCGTTTCGGCGACATCGCGCTGCAGGTCGACGCCAACACTGCCTACACCCTGGGGGATGCGCGCCACCTCGCTCGGCTGGACGCCTTCGACCTGCTGCTGATCGAGCAGCCGCTGCCCGAGGACGACCTCCGCGGCCATGCCGCCCTCGCGCGTCAGATCCGGACGCCCGTCTGCCTCGACGAGTCGATCGTGTCCGCGCGCTCCGCCGCCGACGCGATCGCGCTCGGCGCCTGCTCGGTGGTCAACATCAAGGCCGGCCGGGTCGGGGGCTACCTCGAAGCTCGTCGCGTGCACGACGTGTGCGCCGCCGCCGGCGTCCCGGTGTGGTGCGGCGGGATGCTGGAGACCGGCGTCGGCCGAGCGGCCAACGTCGCCCTCGCCGCACTGCCCGGCTTCACGCTGCCGGGAGACACGTCGGCGTCGGACCGCTTCTACGTCCAGGACATCACCGCCCCGTTCGTCCTCGAACAGGGCCACGTGCGAGTGCCGACCGGACCCGGTCTGGGGGTCGACGTGGATCGTGCAGTGCTGGCGGAGCTGACGACCTCGGTAATGCCCCTCCCGGTCTCCTAGGCCCCTTGTGAGTCCACGTAGACGAACGGGCCTGTCACCGACCTGGGGGCATCGTCGGAGATCACGTGGCTGCGGTGGTCGTAGGTGAAGGTGACCTGACCACCGGACGCGGTCAGCGTGAGGGCGGCGAATGCCGTACGGGTGGGTCTCATTCTGGGTGGCGTCACTGCCGCTCCTCGAGCTGCCGGTGGGCGCGCTACACGCCCTGCTGGAATGTTCCAGCAAACTCTCGACATATCGCGGCGACTTGTCAATGGGCGACCCGACGCAGGCATGGATGCGTGCCAGACTGCGGCCCATGGCCGAGCTACGGGTCACCTGGTGCAGGTCGCTGCCCGCGCCGGGGTGTCCAAGACCACCGCGGGCTACGTGCTGACCGGACGCGACCACGACATGCGGATCGGTGAGGAGACCCGCCACCGGGTGCTGCGGGCAGCGGCGGAGATGAACTACCGACCGAACCTGATGGCTCGCAGCCTGCACACCCCGGTGGACCGGCCGATCGCCCTGATCTCCGACACCCTGGTCACCGAGCCGTACGGGGGCGAGCTGCTGCAGGGCTGCCTGACCGCCGCCGCGGCCCGCGGCCGGCTGACCCTGATCGGTGAGACCCGCCGTGACCGACGGCTGGAGGCGGCACTCGTCGAGCAGTTCCTGGCCGAGCAGGTGACCGCCTTCATCCTGGCCACGGTCTACCCGCGCGAGGTGCCCCTGCCCCGCCAGCACCACGGTCGGGTGGTCACCCTGAACTGCGTGGCCACCGACCTCCCGGCCTCCGCCGTACTGCCTGATGAGGTGGAGGGCGGCCGGATGGCCGCGCGGACACTGCTCGAGGCCGGCCACCGCGACCGCGTTTACCTGATGGGTGACCGGGCGCCGCACCCCTACGCCCCCGGCCGTGACCGCGAGCGCGGGCTCGCCGAGGTGCTCGGCCAGGCGGGCACCAAGCTCGCCGGGGCCTTGGACTGCGCGTGGGAGCCGGAAGCCGCCTACGAGGCACTCAGCTCGGCACTACGGATGGGGCTGCGGCCGACCGCGTTGGTCTGCCTCAACGACCGGGTTGCCCTCGGCGTCTACCAAGCCCTGGCCGAAGCCGGGCTGGAGGTCCCGGCCGAGGTGTCGGTCCTCTGCTTCGAAGGCTCTCAGCTGGCGGCCTGGCTTCGTCCCGCGGTGACCAGCGTCGACCGGAGCCTGGAGGCGATGGGCCGGCGGGCGGTCGAGCTGCTGCTGGCGACCGATCCTCCTGACCGCCCGACCTACCTGCCGATGACGCTGCGCAGGCACGCTTCGGTCGGCCCGCCGCCCGGTCCCTAACCACGGCGAGCGGGCCGGGCTTCCGCGTCGCGTGGACGTGGCTCTTCAGGATCGAGGGTGTCGTCAGGACTCTGACATGCTCGATCCGTCACTCTGCCAGCCGCGGAGGATAGCGCTGAGTGCTTGTTCAGCCAGCCTCTGGGCTCGCTCGTTGCCGACGGTGCCGAGGTAACCGAGCGAAGCCATCCCGTAGAGCGTGCCCCAGAGGATCTCGCAGGCTTCGGTCCGGTCGGCCAGGTCAACATCGTGTGCGGCCGCCCAGGTCGTCAGCAGCTCGAGCAGCATGGTGATGGTCGGCTCTGCGGCACTCCGCCGCTGCTCGGCGCCGACCAGTGTGCCGTTCATCGCCTCGTAGAGGTGCGGGTGCTGGCCAGCGAAGCGCACGTACGCCGAAGCGATCTGAACCATGAGCCGATCGATGTCGGGCTCCTCCAGGATTCGTCTGAACTCGGCCACCATCAGCCGGTTGCCGTGCGCGACGAGTTCCAGCACCAGCGCGTCCTTGTTGGCGAAGTGCTGGTAGACGATCGGCGCCGTGTACTCCATGTCGCTCGCGACGCGCCGCATCGTCAAGGCTGCGGCGCCCTCGCTCTCCAGGACGTCCAGCGCAGCCTCGATGATCCGTTCGCGGGTGTTCGCCCGTTCGCGGGCGCGTCGTGCGCTACTCGGCATGGTTCCTCTCACTCCCTCCCACGGGTCAACCGGACTGTAGCCGCCCACTTGTTAGCACTGCGCCACCGTGATAGTCTAACAACGTTAGATCTTATTACGACGTTAGGTCCAGCACTCCTGATCACCCACTTCGGCCACGCCACCATGACAGACGGGTGAGCGCGACACGGAATCTAAGAAAGAAGACCAGCCATGGCTGAGCATGTCATTCTCGGCGCCGGCTCGATCGGCACGAACGTAGCCCGCCTTCTCACCGAGCGCGGCGAGAGCGTCCTGATGGTGACGCGCAGCGGCTCGGGGCCAGAGCACCCGCTGATCGAGCGGGTCGCCGCCGACGCCTCCGATGCGGCTCAGCTCACTGACCTGTCCCGCGGCGCGAAGGTGATCTACCACGCCGCCAATCCGCCGTCGTACACGATGTGGGAGCGCATGCTGCCCTCCCTGCAGACGGCAGCCATCGCCGCCGCAAAGGCCAATGACGCAGTCCTGGCCCTGACCGCCAGCCTTTACGTCTACGGGAAGCAGCCCGGCGGCCGCATGAACGAACACACCCCGATGACCGCCACCGGGCACAAAGGCCGCCTGCGCAAAAGGATGTGGGAACAGGCTCAGGCCGCCGACATCCGCGCCCTAGAGGTCCGCGGCTCGGACTACGTCGGCAAAGACGCCGTCAGCATCTATTCGATGGTCATCGGCCCGGCTTTGGAGAAGGGCCGCACGGCCTGGATTCCCGGGCACCTCGACATGCCGCACACCTTCACCTACAACCGTGACATGGCCCATGCGCTGGTCACGCTGGCCCAGGATGAGCGGGCCTGGGGCCAGGCCTGGCACGTACCCTCCCCGCCGGCCATCACGCTCCGCGAGCTCGCGGAGCGGTACGCCGTCGCCGCAGGCAGACCCGCGGTGAAGCTGATTCAGCTGCCGCGCTTTGCCATGCACGCGGCCGGGGTGTTCGTCCCGATCGCTCGCGAGATGGCCGAGATGGACTATCAGTGGTACGCGCCGTTCCACCTGGACGCGACCGAGACGGCCCGCACCTTCGGCCTGACCGCGACCGACCTCGAGATCGCTGTCCGCGACCAGGTCGGCGCCAACACAACGGTTTAGGGTCGGGCTGAACCCGGCGGTCCTGGCGGCATGAGGTTCCTCCGCGTGCGCGCGACTCCTTCAAGCCGTCCCGCTGGGGGCTCCGTTCCCCTGCGGGGTGGGGGGTGCCAGTGGCCCGTCGGCTACCAGGGCACGGTCTCGTTCTGGTAGTCGAGGAAGTGCAGTCCGGCGGCCGCGCGGTGCGCGTTGATGGTGTCGACGACGCCCGGGACGCTCTGCTCGACGGTCAGGGGCGCACCGGGTCCGCCGAGCTCGGTTTGGACCCAGCCGGGGGCGAGGAGCAGCAGGGTGCGCGCCTCCCCCTGGTGGCGTACTGCGTCGCTGCGCATGAGTTGGTTGAGCGCGGATTTGCTGGCGCGGTAGACCTCGAAGCCGCCGGTGTGGTTGCGGCTGATGCTGCCCTGGGTCGAGGACATGACGGTGATCGTGCCTTGCTCGACGACGAGGTCCTGGAGTGCTTCGACCACCTTCAGTGGCGCGAGCGCGTTCGTGCTCATCACCTCGTTGAACTTCGCCTCGTCGATCTCGGCGACAGGGGTGTTGCCGTCGGAGATGCCCGCGTTGACGAGCAGGATGTCAAGACGCTCCCTGGCCAGTCGTTGACGCAGCGCTGCGATCTCCCGCGGTCGGGTCATGTCGAGCTGTTCGACCCGCAGCCGACCGGGCGTCCCGCTGGCCAACGCCTGGAGTGCCGGGTCGGGCGTCTGGGTGCGCACGGTCCCGATGACTGCCCAGCCGCGTCGCAGGTACTCGGCGGCCAGCCCACGGCCGATGCCGCGGGACACCCCGATGATCAAGATGCTGCGCCGGTTACCGGTCGCCACAGGTTTCTCCGATCTGGTGACAAGACCCGCTGTTCAGAAGTGCATGCCTTCGAGTCCTCAGGGCCGCTGCTACCAGGGCAGCGGTGCCCCGAACTGGGGGGAGCGGTTTCCGACCTGCGCCTTAAGCGCCTCGACGAGGTCGGGCCCGAAGAAGCTCAGCGCCTCGAAGCCGATGGAGGCCTCGAAGGCGGGGGTCGCGGTGCGGAGCCAGTGGTTGAGGGAACGCTTGGTCCAGCGCAAAGCGTGCTGGGGGCCGGCCGCCATCCGGTGCGCGATGCCGAGTGCGGTGTCGAGCACCTGACTGGGCGGGACCGCGAGGCTCACCAGGCCGATGCGTTCGGCGATCTCCCCGGTGAGGTCTCCGGAGGCGAGCAGGTAGAGCTTGGCCTTGGCCAGCCCGCACAGCAGCGGCCAGATCATCACGGAGTGGTCGCCGGCGGCGATCCCCTGCAGGAGGTGCCCGTCCAACGGGGCGGCCAACCCGGTCGCTGTCCTCGATGACCTCCTAGCAGCCATGCGCACGGCCTAAGCCGTGGTCAGCACACCCGGATTGTGGTCGCCGACCAAAGGAGCGGGCTTTTTTGTGCCTGGCATCCGAAGCGTCCGGAGCAGCCCTCGACCATGCTCGGGGCGTCCCCAACCCCAGGAGCAACCCCATGAGCCTCGATCTCGAGCACTGGCAGGACCGCCTCGCCACCCTCGCCCGCCAGCACGGCGTCGTCGGGGCGACTTTCGCCGTCGGGCTGGGGGATGAGACCGTTTGCGCCGCCACCGGAGTCCTCAACCTGCACACGGGTACGCCCGCCACGACCGACAGCGTGTTCCAGATCGGCTCCATCACGAAGGTGTGGACCACCATCCTCGCCATGCAGCTGGTCGACGAGGGTCTGCTCGACCTCGACCAGCCACTGGTCGGCTACCTGCCGGAGTTCCGCGTCGCCGACGCCGACGTGACGCAGGCGGTGACGGTCCGGCACCTGCTCACCCACACGAGCGGCGTCGACGGAGACCTGTTCCTGGACACCGGACGCGGCGACGACAACCTCGAGTCCTATGTCTCCGCCATGGCCGACCTGCGGCAGAACCACCCTCTCGGGGCGACCATGAGCTACTGCAACTCAGGCTTCAGCCTGCTCGGCCGGCTGGTCGAGGTCCTCCGCGGCAAGACCTGGGACGCCGTCCTGCGCGAGCACCTGCTGACCCCACTCGGACTGAGCTACGCCGGGACGCTGCCGGAGGAGGCGCTGCTGTTCAGCGCCGCCACAGGCCACATCACCCCGCCCGGCGCCGACGAGCCGCACGTCACGTCGCAGTGGGGCCTGTACCGATCGGTGGGTCCCGCCGGGCTGATCCACGCCAGGGCCGAGGACCTGATCACCTTTGCCCGACTACACCTGAGCTCGGGCGTAGCCGCCGACGGCGCCCGCATCCTCAGCGAGGCGTCGGTGCGGGCGATGCAGCAGCCGCAGGTCGAGGTGCCGGATCCCTGGACCCTCGGTTCGCACTGGGGCCTCGGCTGGTTCCTGATGGACTGGAGCGAGCGCCGGGTGTACGGCCACGACGGCGCGACCCTCGGTCAGGCGGCCTTTCTGCGGATCTTGCCGGACGCCGGGCTGTCGGTGGCGCTGTTGACCAACGGCGGTCACACCCGGGAGCTGTTCTTGGACCTGTTCGGCGAGGTCTTCCGCGAGCTCGCCGGGGTCGAGCTCCCGGCCAGCCCCGAGCCGGCGGCGGACCCGCCCGCCTTCGACCCCGCTGCCTACGTCGGACGCTACGCCCGGGAGGGCGTGGAGATGTCGGTCGAGCAGGGCGAGGACCAGCACAGTCTGGTCGCGACCATGCGGCCCGTCGGGGCCCTCGCCACCGCTACCGGCGGCGAGGAACTGCACCTCACGCTGCGTCCGTTCGTGGACGGGGCCTTCGTTGCTCGCGCGGACGGCGAGCAGACCTGGACCCCGGTGGTGTTCTTCGATCTGCCCGGCGGCCACCGTTATCTGCACTTCGGCGGCCGTGCGACTCCGCGGGTCAGCGGCTGACTTGGCCCGGCTGCCGACGGCACGTTCTCGGCGCTACGACCAGAACCAGCGGCCCAAACCTGGCTGCTGGCACGAAGCCACGGCGCTCGATGCCGGAAATAGTTGGCCCATGCTTCCTGCGCCGCCCGCTCACCCTCGCATCGGCTCAAGCCGCCGTCTCCGCGCCGCCGGGGCCCTGGCCCTAGTCGCCCTGACGGCCGCCGCGTGCGGCGGCGGCGGTGCCCCGTCGGCGACGGACAACCAGCCGAAGTACGCGGCCGGCGGCACCCTCACCATCGCGCAGGCCCAGGACCCCGGCGCGCTCGACCCGCAGCTGACCGCGCTCAGCGCCACTCGGGCGGTCGCCCGGTTCGCCTATGACACCCTGCTCAACACCGACGAGAACGGCAAGCTGGTCGCCGGGCTGGCCGACACGTGGGAGGCGACGACGACGAAGGCGACGTACCACCTGCGCGACGGCATCACCTGCTCCGACGGCTCGCCACTCACCGCGACTGACGTGGCGGCCAACTACACATTCGTCGGCAATCCGAAGAACGCGTCGCCGCTGCTGGGCATCGGAGCCCCGGCGGGCGTACGGGCGAGCGCCGACGACGCCGCCCGGACCGTCACGCTCCAGTCACCGACGCCCACGCCGTTCCTGCTGCAGATCACCGGGACCGGTCTGATGATCGTGTGCAAGAAGGGCTCGGCCGACCGTAAGCAGCTGGCCGCCGCGACCGACGGGACGGGGATGTACAGCCTGACCGAGTCGGTCCCGAACGACCACTACACGTTCACCCGGCGCGCGGACTACGCCTGGGGGCCGAACGGCAGCACGAGCACCTACGACGGGGCGCCGGAGAAGGTCGTGGTGAAGATCGTCGCCAACCCGGCGACCGCCATGAACCTGCTGCTCGCCAAGCAGGTCAACCTCGCTCCCGGCGGGGATGCGGAAGCCGCCAGGGCGGCGGCAGCCAACCTGACGAGCCAGGGTGCGGCCACACCCGCCGGGGAGTTGTGGTTCAACCAAGCCCCGGGACGCCCTGGCGCCGACGCAGCCGTACGGAAGGCCCTCGTCGGCTCGCTCGACGTAAAGCAGGTGGGCGGGGTCCTCACTGGAGGTACCGGGGTGCCGTCGAAGGGTCTTGTCACGCTCGAGCCGCGGGTCTGCAGCGTGGACACCGTGACCGGCACCATGCCGGTGGTAGCGGCCCCCGAGGCCGAGCAGCTGCTCGACCAGGCCGGCTGGACCAAGGGAGCCGACGGCATGCGCGCGAAAGCGGGCAAGCCCCTGGCCTTCAAATTCTTGACGCCTTCCTCGCTGGGAGAGAACGGCACTCCCGGCAGCGAGCTGCTCGCCGAATCCTGGAAGAAGCTCGGCGCGAGCGTCGAGCTGTCCTCGCCCAGCGACACCGCGCTGCAGACGGCGCTGTTCTCCAGCGGCGACTGGGACGCCGGTTTCATCCCGCTGACGGTCAACCTCCCCACGCAGTACGCCGGCTTCGTGAGTGGACCGACCCCGCCCGCCGGAACCAACTTCGCGCACATCTCCAACCCGGAGTACGACGCGGCGGCGAAGCAGGCGTCCAACCTCACCGCCGAGCAGGCCTGCGCCGAATTCGAGAAGGCCGAGAAAGCGTTGATCGCGAACGTCGACATCGCCCCCCTGGTCAATCGGGAGGCAAAGGTCTACGCCAACGGAGCCGAGTTCCGGCTCGACGCCGACGGTATCGTCCCGCAGAGCCTGCGCCTGCTCGGTTAAGGGGTGCCTGCCATTCGCACTCGCCCAGCTGGCGGGGCTTCCGGAGACTCCTCCTCGCGGATCGCCTTCGGTCCGTGGCCTCGGTTCCTGCTCCGGCGCATCGGGCGGCTGCTGGTCTCGCTCGGGGTGCTGGCGCTCGGGGCGTTCGCGCTCATCCACCTGGTGCCCGGTGACCCCGTTCGTGCTTCGCTCGGGCTGACCGCGCCGCCCGAGCTGGTCGAGGCCAGGCGCGCGATGCTCGGGCTCGACCGACCGCTGCCGCAGCAGCTCTGGTCCTACCTGACCGGGATGGCGCACGGCAACCTCGGTCAGTCCATGAGCAGCGGCCTGCCCGTGACGCAGATCATCGCGGACCGGTTCCCGAACACGGCCGGACTGGCGGCCCTGGCCTTCGTGCTCGTGATGGTCTTGGCTCTGCCGCTGGGGATGGCGCTGGGGGTGGCCACCCGGGACGGGCGGCGCCGGGGCCTGGAGTTAGCGTTCATCGCCGCCAGCAACGCGCTGGTCGCCATCCCCAACTTCCTGCTCGCCGTCGCCGGCGTGACCCTGTTCGCGGTCATCCTGAAGGTGCTCCCGGTCGCCGGCCGCGGTGGCCCCAGCTCCTTCGTTTTACCGGTCCTCGCCCTCGCCGCCGGGCCGGCGGCCTCGATTGCCCTGATCGTCCGGGTGGAGACGCTGCGGGTCCTGCGTCAGGACTACATGCGTACGGCCCGCGCGAAGCGCCTCCCGGCCCGGCTGCTCTACCTGCGGCACGCCCTGCCGAACCTGATGACCTCCGCCCTCACCCTGGGTGGTCTGCTGCTGGGCGGTCTCGTCGCCGGCACGGTGCTGGTCGAGAACGTCTTCGCCTGGCCCGGTCTCGGCACCACGATCGTCGGCTCGATCAACGAGAAGGACTATCCGCTCGTGCAGGGGGTGGTCCTCGTCCTCGGCGCCACCGTGCTCGTCGTCAACCTGCTGGTCGACCTCACCATCGCCGTTCTGGACCCGCGCTCCACGGTGCTGGAGGCCTGAGGCGTGCCCCAGACCACCTGGCGCACCGCACTGCGCACCCCTACCGGCGCGATGGCCACCGTCTCGTTGCTGGTGCTGCTCGCCCTCGCCGTCGTAGGACCAACGATCGCCGGTCCTGCCGCTGCCACCTTTGACATCGCATCCGTTCGTCAGGGTTCCTCGTCGAGGCACTGGTTCGGCACCGACGCCCTCGGGCGTGACATCTTGGCCCGGGTCGTGGTGGCGACCCGGCTCTCCGTGGGGTTGGCGCTGCTGGCCACCCTGACGGGCGTCGTCGGCGGCGTGGTGCTGGGCCTGCTGCCCGCCGTGCTGCCCCGGTGGGCGGGCCGAGCCGTGAAGGGAGCGGTCGACGTGGCGGTCGCCTTCCCCGGTCTGCTGGTCGCGCTGTCCCTGGCGGTCGTCTTCGGCGTGGGGGCCAAGGGCGCCGTCCTCGCTATCGGACTTGCCGGTGTGCCGCAGTTCGCCAGGCTGACCGAGAGCCTGGCTGCTGGCGTGTCGAGCGCCGACTACGTCTCCGCGGCGCGGCTGGCCGGGGTGTCCCGGCGGCGGCTCATGCTGCGGCATGTGCTGCCCAACATCGGCGAGCCGTTGGTGATCAACGCCACCATCGGCGCCGGCGGCGCGCTGCTCGCGTTCGCCGGGCTGTCCTTCCTCGGGCTGGGCGTGCAGCCGCCCCGCTATGACTGGGGCAGGCTGCTGAACGAGGGGCTGAACCGCATCTACGACGCGCCGGTGACGGCGCTCGCGCCTGGTCTCGCGGTGGTGATCGCCGGCATCTCCTTCAGCCTGTTCGGCGAGACCGTGGCCCAGGTGGTGGGCTTGCGGACGTCGAGCCGCCGGTCAGCGGGTCGGCCGGCCGGCAGCGGCCTGACGCCGCTGGTCGCTGACGGTGAGGACCGATCGGGTGACCGGGTCGTGCTCGACGTCGAGGACCTGCACGTGGCGTTTCCGGGGCCCAGCGGCTGGTCGCGGCCGGTCGAGGGCGTCTCGTTGGTGGTGCGGGAACGTGAGATCGTCGGGGTGGTCGGGGAGTCGGCGTCGGGCAAGAGCCTGATGGCGCTGGCGGTGGCCGGGCTGTTGCCGCCGCAGGCGGAGCTCGCGGCGCGCAAGGTTCACTTCCTCGGTCACGACGTCCGCTCGATGCCTGACCGGATGCGCCGGTCGTTGCTGGGCACCTCGTTGGCCATGGTCTTTCAGGACCCGATGTCCTCGCTCAACCCGGCGCTGCGGGTGGGGCGGCAGTTGGCCGAGGTCGCGGAGGTCCACCTCGGGGCATCCCGGACGAAGGCGAACAGCGATGCGGTGGCCCGGCTGGGCGAGGTCCGCATCGCCGCGCCAGGTCGGCGGGCGCGGCAGTATCCGCACGAGTTCTCCGGCGGCATGCGGCAGCGGGTGATGGTGGCGATGGGTCTGGTGGCTGAGCCGCGGCTGCTGATCGCCGACGAGCCGACGACTGCCCTCGACGTCACGGTCCAGCGGCAAGTGCTGGCCCTGCTGCGCAAGATCCGCGACGAGCACGGCGCGGCGATCCTGCTGATCTCCCACGACATCGCGGTGGTGGCCGAGCTGTGCGAGCGGGTTGTCGTGATGTACGGCGGGACGGTCGTCGAGGAGGGCAGCGTCGGGGATGTGCTGGCCCGGCCCTCGCACCCGTACACCCGGGCTCTGCTCGACAGCGTCCCCGACATGGCGACGTCGCGCCAGCAACCGCTGATGACCATCTCCGGCCGGCCGCCGGACCCGTCGGCCAAGCCGCCCGGCTGCCCGTTCGCGCCCCGGTGCCCACGGTCCGAGGCCAGGTGCGTCGCGGAGCGGCCCGTCCTGCTGCCGATGCCGGCTACTCGAGCGGCCTGCTGGTTTCCCCTTCCCGACAGTCGGCTGGCCGAATGGCCGACCGGGGCGGAGAGCTCAGCGTGACCACGATCGAGCTGCAGCAGGCCAGCGTGGCGTTCGGCAGCGGTTCACGGCGGCTGGTGGCCGTGAACGCCGTCGACCTCACCTTGGAGGGTGGCAGGGTGATGGGTCTGGTGGGGGAGTCGGCGTCCGGCAAGTCGACTCTGGGCAGGGCCGTCACCGGCTTGGAGCCGCTCACCTCAGGGCGGCTGCTGCTGGACGGCGAACCCCTCGGCGAGCTTCGACGCCGCAGCCGGGCCCAGCGTCGGCGGGTGCAGATGGTGTTCCAGGACCCGGCTGCGTCCCTGAACCCGCGGCTACCGGTCGGGGAGTCCGTAGCCGAGGCGCTGCCCCCCCGCCGTCGGTCGCGCGGGGTGCTGCGGGGCGAGGTCGCCGCCCTGCTCGAACTGGTAGGGCTCGACGCCGACTGCGCCGGTCTGCCGCCGGGCACCCTGTCGGGCGGCCAGCGTCAGCGGGTCGCGTTGGCGCGGGCGCTCGCCGCGGAGCCGGACGTGCTGGTCGCGGACGAGATCACCTCGGCCCTGGACGTCTCGGTGCAGGGCGCGATCCTCAACCTGATGCGCGAGCTCCAGCGGGAGCTGGGCTTCGCGATGCTGTTCATATCCCACAACCTGGCGGTCGTCCGCTACGTCAGCGACAGTGTGGCGGTGATGTACCTGGGGCGCATCGTGGAGCAGGGGACGTGCGAGGCAGTGATCGCCTCACCGGCTCATCCGTACACGCAGACGCTGCTGGCCGCTGTGCCGACGACGCACCAGTCGCGTCGGGACGCCCAGCTGGTGGGCAACGACGAAGCGCCCGACCCGCACCACCAGCCCAGCGGGTGCCCCTTCCACCCGCGCTGCCAGCAGGGTCCACACGTACGTCCTGAGCGCACCGTCTGCACCGAGACCGATCCGCGAGCCCAAGCTGACGAGAAGCTGCACCGAGCAGCATGCCACTTCGCCCCGCCGAGCACTCCGGGGGCGATCTCGGGTTCGGCTCGTCCTCTCAGCCGTTGACCCGGCAGATCCGAGCCCGGCGTCGTACGCCCTGACTGCCACTGACACCCTCGTTCCCTGACGAACCGTTGGTGTCAGCGGGTTGCGGTGCCGCCCGAGAAGAAGTCAGGCTCAGCCCTTGACGGCGCCCGAGGTCAGACCCTCGACGATCCAGCGACTCGCCAGCGCAAACATGATCATGGTCGGCACGATGGTGAGGACGCTGGCCGCCGCCATCGGACCCCACTCGATGTTGAAGCTGGAGATGAAACCGTTCAGGGCCGTGGGGATCGTCTTGTTCGTGTCGGAGTTCATCAAGGTCACCGACAAGAAGAGCTCGTTCCAGCAGTTGACGAAGTTGAAGATGAAGGCCGCCATGATGCCCGGCGTCATCACCGGGACGATGACGCGAAAGAGCGCCGTCAGCCGGGAGCAGCCGTCCACCATCGCCGCTTCCTCCAACGCGTCAGGCACGTTCTCGAAGAATCCGCGCAGCATGATGGTGCAGAACGGAATGCACATGGCGATGTACAGCAGCACCAACCCGCCCTTCCGGTCGACGAGCTGGAGGTCGACCATCAGCACGTAGAGCGGGCCCAGCGCGATGAACGCCGGGATCATCTGAGTGACCAGGAAAGCCATCAGCAGCGCCCCCTTGGCGCGGAACTCGAATCTGGCCAGGGTGTAGGCCGAGAGCAAGGAGATCAACGTCGCGGCACTGGCTGCCGTGAGTGCCACCACGACGCTGTTGGCCATGTAGATACCGAAAGAGGAGCTGGTGAACAGGGTGGTGTAGTTGTCCAACGACCATGGTGAGGGCAGGTAGCGCAGCGGGAACGCCGCAATGGAGCCAGGATCTTTGAACGAGGTGACCACGATCCAGTAGAGCGGGAACAAGGTGATCACCAGCCACAGCTCGAGCAGGGCCACCCGCACCACCCGGGCGGCGACGGAGGTCTTGTTGATCACCGGGCGTCCCGCTCCCGCAGGGCCAGCAGGTAGAACGTCGTGAAGAGCACGAGCACCGCCACCACGATCAGGCCCAGGGCCGACGCCAGCCCGTAGTCGCCCTGCTGGGTGTAGTTGATCATCCAGCTCGTCACGATATGGGTCTGCTCCGCCGGCCCGCCGCCGGTCATACCGTAGATGATCTCGGGGAAGTTAAAGACCCAGATGATCCGGAGCAGCACGGTGAGCAGCAGTGTGGTGCGGATGAACGGGATGACGATGAAGAAGAGGGTGCGCACTTTGCCGGCGCCGTCGAGAGCGCCGGCCTCGACCAGCTCGTCGGGCACCGACTGGAGTGCCGCGAGGATCATGATCGCGAAGAAGGTCACCCCGTACCACACGTTGGCCACGACGACCGAGAACATGGCCAGCCCGGGATCGGCCAGCCAGGCGATGTTGGTGTCGATCAGACCCGCTTTGCGGAGCAGGTCGTTGAAGACGCCGAACTCCCCGTTGAACATCCAGCGGAAGAGGATGCCGATCAGGAAACCGGACACGGCCCACGGAAAGAACACCAGCGCCTGGTACACCCCCCTGAGACGGAAGTGACGCCGCAGCAACAGCGCCAGTCCGAAGCCGATCAGCAGCTGGGGCAGGATCGAGCCGACCACCCAGATCACCGAGTGCTGCAGCACGGTGTAGAAGGTCGGGTTGGCCAGCAAGGTCTTGAAGTTGTCGAGCCCCACCCAGGGGGTGTTCCGCAGGTCGTAGAGGTTCCACTGCTTGAACGCCATCTGACTGCCCCGCAGCAACGGGTAGTAGGTGAAGATCACGACGAACACCAGCGCCGGAGCGAGGAACCCCAGCAGACCCAGCCCGCGGCGCATCGTGAACTGCCGCTTGCGCGATACCGGGGGCGGCGCGGCGCCACCGTTCGGGAATGGGCGGCTACCCCGTGGGGCTCGGTCGAGAACGGCCATGGCTCAGATCAGCCGTTCCACTTCTTGGTCCAGTAGGCGTCCCAGCTCTTGAGCAGGTCAGCCGGGGAGAGCTTGTTGATCAACACCTGCTGCACCTCGCTGTCGGCCTTGGTCGACCACTCGGTCCACCACGCCACGCCGCGCGGTTGCACCACGGTCAGGTAGGTATCGGGGTTCTTGGTCATCGTCACGTAGGAGGCCCAGGGTCCACTCGTATAGAACGTGTCCGCGCTGGCCGTCTTCTGGATCGGGACAAGGCTGTTCTCCTTGGCGAACGTGGTGGAGGCCTCGCCGGACAGGAATTCCACCAGCTTGACCGCGGCCCCAGGGTTCCTGCTCGACTTGGCGACACCCCACCCGGCGGTGGCCACCGGCTGGGAAGCGATGCCGGACGGTCCCGTGAGCAGCGGCGCGGTGTTCCACTGCTCCTTGGTGAGGCTCTTGGATGCCGAGATGGTGGCGATCACCTCGGGGTCCTGCAGCAGGAAGGCGGTCGAGCCGTTGTTGAAACCCTCCACCATCTCGGGGTAGCCCCAGGCCACCGATGACGGCGGTGAGGCGCGGCGGAACAGCTCGAAGTAGGTGGTCACGGCGGCCTGAGCCTCCGGGGCCGCGAAGATCGACTGACCACCGCGGATCTTGAAGGCATTCTCCCGGTCGATGCTGTCCCCGACGTAGGCCTCGATGGCGGCGACGACGTTGGTGTTGCCGTTCTTGCCGCCGCGGAACGCATACCCGTACCGGTTCTTGGACGGGTCCTGGATCTTCGCCGCCTGCTCGAGCAGCTCGTCCCAGGTCTTCGGCGGGGCCGCGAAGCCGGCCTGCTCGACCAGGTCGGTGCGGTAGAACAGACTTAGGCCGTAGAAACCGTACGGGATGAAGTACTTAGGTTCAAGGGGTCGATGCAACACCGGCCTGTTGGATTGATCCTAGGTGATCGGTGAAGGCTTCGGCGGGTGTGCGCCATTGGAGTGTCTTCCTCGGTCTGGCGTTCAGGGTCGCTGTCACTGCTGCGAGGTCGTCGGCGTCCCAGCGGGACAGATCGGTGCCCTTGGGGAAGTACTGACGCAGCAGACCGTTGGACGCTCCTATGTTTGTCAAGCCGCGGTGGCGAGACTCTTTGTAGCGGCTGCTGGCATGGTGGCCGCCTGGATCAAGCGGTAGAACCGGCGGGCGAGGATGCGTTTGAGGCTGCGGCGGATGTCGCGGTGGGTCTTGCCCTGGGCGCCGCGTCTGGTCTCGTAGGCCTGGGAGTCGGCGTGGCAGCGGAGTCGGGTGATTGCGACTGTGTGCAGGGCCCGGTTGAGGTTGCGGTCCCCGGTGCGGCTGAGTCGGTGCCGGGTGCGTTGCCCGCTGCTGGCCTCGAGAGGGGCGACGCCGGCAAGGGAGGCGAAGGCGGCTTCGTTGCGGACTCGGCCCCGGTGGGACCAGCTGACTAACAGCTGCGCCGCGACGACCGGGCCGACGCCGGGCTCGGCGAGCAGAGTGGGCCCGGCGGGATGCTGGGGGACGAGGGTCATCAGTTCGACGTCGAGCTCGGCGGACTGGGTGGTGAGGAAGCGGATGCGGGCCGCGATGGAGCGGAGGGTTCGGATGGTGACTCGGTGTTCGACCGTGGCCTCAGCCGGGCTTGCCAGCTGGTCGATACGGTCGAGCTGCTTGGCCAAAGAGGCACCGCGAAGCTGGGCTCGGAGGTGCTCAGGGGCGACGACGATCAAGCTTTTGAGTTCGTTGATCGCCTTGGTGCGGCTCATCAACACCCCTTGTCGGGTTGACCATTACCTGCCGAAGCGCCTCGCGGAGGCCGCGCTCCCGCGGAACCGCCTGCTCGGGCTGGGAGAGAGCGGTCCGGGCGGCCTGAACAGCGTCGATCCGGTCGTTCTTCGCCCCGCGTGACCGCTTCTTGTTCTGGATCTCGACCACGTCCTCACCGGCTTCGGCTAGCACGGTGACAAGGCCGGCAGCGAAGCTGCCGGTCCCTTCCAGAGCCCAGACCCGCCGGCCGGGCGCGGCGGTGACGGCCCAGTTCAGCATCCGGCGATAAGCCGGGCCGTCGGCTTGGTCGCTGGTGTGGGCCAGGACCCTGCCGGTGGCGGTGTCGAGGCGAGGTCGATGGTGTCGCGGTCGGGGTCACCGCCGATGACGTAGTCGTAGTGCTCTGCGAGCATGACCATGATGGTTGTCCTTCCGTCGAGGGCAGCTGATTGGCGCCGGCCTGGGAAGAGGTCACCTGTCGCGGCAGCACTGTGAAGGGTCACGCCCTCGGGCGGACAAGCTCCTGATCAAGCCAAGACGAGTGGGCCAGGCCGGTGTCAGCTGCTCCAAGGACAGGTCAAACGCAAGGCACACCTACCGGCGGCCAGTATTCTCGAGAGTCACCTGTTGCAGCTGACACCAGCCTGCCGCACACCCCTTCCGGGGTCACCCCCAGACTCACAGTGTTCTCGTTGCTGCCACGCTGCCACGGGGAGTGCGGGTCGCAGAAGTAGACCTGCAGGCCGGTGTCGATCCTGAGCCGGACGTGCTGGGCCAGCTCAGAGCCCTGGTCCCAGGTCAGCGATCGGCGCAGCTGCTCGGGCAACGTGGCGAATTGGGCGGCGATGGCGTCGTTGACGGCTTGGGCGCCATGCCCGGCCAGCGGTGGCCCGTTCTTGAGCGGCGCCGTGGTGCCGTGGCCGTCCATTGGGGGCAGGTGCAGCAGCATCGTGTAGCGGGTGGTCCGCTCGACCAATGTGCCGATCGCGGACTTGTTCAGCCCGATGATGAGATCGCCTTCCCAGTGGCCGGGGACGATCCGATCGTCGACTTCGTCGGGACGGTTGGCGATCATCACCTCTTCGGTGACGAACTTCTTGCCCCGCCCACGGGTGCGGGCCTGCGGCACCCGCAGCGCCCGCCCCGTGCGCAGGCACGCAGCGAGTTCGCGCTTCAGCGCACCACGGCCTTCGATGTAGAGGGCCTGGTAGATCGCCTCTGGTGAGATCCGCATCGACTCATCATCGGGGAAGTCGACCAGCAGCCGGTGGCTGATCTGCTCCGGGCTCCACGCCACCCCCCACCGCCGGTCCGCTCGTCGTCCGTGACGACGTCCCGCCCACGGCACGTTCGGCCCCCGGGATCGGCCGCCCTTCGGCATCAGTGACTGTCCCGGCGAGTCGTTCCTCGACGTAGGCGCGCAGCTGCGGGTTCGTCGCGAGCTTGGCCGGCTTCGGACGCTTCGCAGCGTGTTGGGCTTTCCACTGCGCGACGCCGGCCCGGTAGACCCGCTCCCCAGCCCGGGTCGCGGCGTTGCGACGCAGCTCGCGTGAGATCGTCGAGGGATCACGCCGGACCCGACGGGCGATCTCCCGCACCCCGTGGTCGCAGGCCTTGAGCAGCGCGATCTCCTCGCGTTCCTCGAACGACAGATAGCGGCCGCTGGGCTCGGCCAGAGCAATCGGTGGCATTCCGCCAGCGTGTCGGAACCACCGCGACCCGACCGGGGTCGACACGCCCACCGCAGCCGCCGCGACCTCACTCGTCGCACCCTGCGCGATCAGCCGCCAGAAGCGTCGTTCCACCGCGCGTGACGGCTCAGGCCGCCCCGGCGAACGCATCGGAGGCCGCAACGCCCGATCGGCTGCCTGCTGTCGCCGACCACCCACCAGACCCGTCGAACTCTTCCCTCGTGACGCCATGAGACACCCCTGCCTGATCGAGGTGTTGCGACGACCGATTGAATCCGCCCTGGGTGCCGCGGTCAGCGTGAAAGATGACTTTCTCGGGGGAGTTCGCCGCGCAGGGTGACTGCTCGGCGGAGCGCCGCTTCGACCAGGTCGGTGCGCAGGTGGTCTTCGACGGCCCAGCCGACGACGCGGCGGGAGCAGCCGTCGCCGACCGCGCACAGGTACAGCCAGCCCTCACCGGTGGACAGGTAGGTGATGTCGGAGCTCCAGACGCGGTTGAGCTGGCCTTGGTCAAACTGGCGCCGGACGAGGTCGGGCACCGGGTGCGGGTCGGGCCCAGCCTGGGTGGTGACGGGCACGAACCCGCGGGGGCTGAGCCCGACGATCCCCGCGTGGCGCATCAGCTTGGCGACAGTCTTGGCTGACACCTGTTCCCCGGCCGCGCGTAGGTCGGCCAGGACCCGCGGCGACCCGTACACGCGGTCGGACTCGTGTGGGAGGAGACGATCTTGCTGGTCAGGTCGGTTCGTCGCTGCTGGGCCGGGCTGGGCTCGGCGGCTTGGCGTCGGGCCCAGTCGTAGTAGCCCGACCTCGACACCCCCAGCAGCCTGGACATCCGGGCGATCTCGAAGCCATCGACGTGGTCAGGGGTGGCCTTCTCCGCATCCATCAGCCGGTATGCCTCTACCGGTTCTTATTCTCGGTGGCGAAGAAGGCCGCTGGTCGGGTGGCCCGGGAGAGTTTCACTCCCGGGCTCCCACAGAACCGTGCATGACAGTCTCCCGTCACACGGCTCTTACCATCCGGTTGGCATGAACCCCCGGGTCCAACGCCAGTGGGCGAACAGGTGCGGGACGCGTTGCCCGACCGTCTTCCACCAGGCGTGTGCTTTCTTGAACCCGTGCAGCCGTCGATACTTCTTACGGACCCACCGCATCAGATAGGTGTTGATGCGTTTGACAAGCGAATACAGCTCCGACCGGTAGAACCGGCCGTAGTACTGCAACCAGCCCCGCACAATGGGATTAATCCACTGCGCGATCTGGCCCAGGTTCCAGGTGCTGTGCAGATGAAGCCGCCAACCACGAACCACACCATGCAGTGTCTTCATGGCCTCCTTGCTGATCGCGGGCAGGAACGAGGTGAACATCTGCCCGTGCCTGTCCCGCGCGGCCCTCGCCCGGAACGTGTAGCCCAAGAACGTGAACGTCGTGTGCTCAAAGGAGCCGCGCCGCTTGCCGTCCTTGCAGTACACGATCTTTGTCTTCTCCGGGTGCAACCTCAGCCCGACCTCATCCAGCCTTACCGCGATCCGATCCCGCAGCATCTGCGCCTGCCTCTCGCTGACGCAGTGCACGACCGCGTCATCTACGTACCGTTCGAACGCTACCGTCGGGAACTCTCGTCCCATCCAGGCGTCGAACGCGTAATGCAAGAACAGGTTCGCCAACACCGGTGAGACCGCAGAACCCTATGAGCAGTGCTGGGTTATGCGTAGCGCCGGACTGTTGGCGCTGGTGGGGGCGGTGGTGGTGACCGAACGCTACGCATAACCCGGACGCGTTCAGAGGCTGGCGAGCCAGTCGAGCAGC
>JAABUN010001668.1_pt1 | contig 46451 bp, 41 predicted proteins | sample 5559311 | NCBI WGS metagenome assembly JAABUN01 (sample SAMN10711877, study PRJNA513370) | rock metagenome | isolation source: Antarctica rocks | place: Antarctica: Victoria Land, Siegfried Peak sud
ATCGAAGCCCCACCCAGCTTAACCCCGTCCCGCAACAGGGAACGTCTATCGGGAGCGCCGCAGGTCAGCCGGGGTGCACGGGCGATCTTGTCCCGTAAGACCCGTCCGGTTTGCAATCCCACACAGGGGCGTCATCCGGCACACCTGTCCACCGGCGGCTGCGGCTGATCGGTCAGTACAGGTCGGGCCGGATGATGCCGCGGGCTTGGCGGAGCCGGGACCGGCCGAGGACCTGGGCGAGTTCGCCGCCGCGTGACATCGGCTGAGGGTCGCGCCGCTGCTGCGCGCTGGTCATCGGGTGCTACTCCTTGGCCAGGCAGTGTCCGGGGGTTGAGCTCGGGCTGATGGGCGCCCTCGGTCCGCGGCCGTCCGACCGACCGACGCCAGGGTGTCCGCGCCGCGCGTGAACAGTTCATCGACCGGCGAGCCGGGCGGAGGGGTTGGCGGTGCCCCAGATCTGTGTCTTGCGGTAGTACGGGTCGATGCTGCTGACATTGGTCCAGCGGCCGTGGCGCTGGACCTGCTCGCGGGTCGCCCCGGCGTCCAAGGCGTCGGTGACGAAGCCTGACCGCAGTGAGTGGCTGGCGTAGTCGCCGGTGAGGCCCGCAGCTCGTGCAGCGCGTTTGACGGCTTGCGCCGCGCCGTCCCGGGTCAGGGGCGCGAGGGCGTCCAGGTCGGTGCCGAGCGGAACGAAGACGGGGTCGTCCTGGCTTGGCGGTCGACCGAGGACCTCGGTGAGGGTGTGTCGCCACTTCGCCAGGCTGGCGGCGGGACACAGCATCGGGTTGGGGTTGCGGGCGGCGCCGACGACTTCCCCGCGGCGAAGCTGGTCGGTCTTGCTGGAGCGGACCCGCCATTCCACGCCTTGTTCGACCTCGCGGGTGTCGGCCCAGGTCATGGCGACCAGCTCGGAGCCACGGAACGCCCCCCAGTACAGGTTGAGCACCAGGGCCAGGTCGGGGGTGACGTGCGGGGCCGGCTGGCTGACGTGGTCCGCCAGCTGGGCTCGCTGCTCGGCGTGGGGCAGTCGCAGCAGACCGTCGTGGACCGCGACGGCGCTGAGTCCGACCGACTCGACGGCGCCGCGCACGATCTTCAGGACGCCCTGGCGGCTGAGGCGAGCTCCGGCGGCGGAACGGAACAGCGGGCCGAACCGGTCGGGCCGCAGATCGGCGAGCGCCCGGACCAAGCAGGCGGCCGGCACGTCGAGGTCGGGGGCGAGCTCGACCGGTTCCAGCCGCAAGCTCCGTCCGCCGGGATGGACGAACAGCGCCGCCGCCGGCTGGTCTGGTGTGGCGCCGAGCAGCAGGTGCTCGGCGTCCAGCCGGGCCAGCTGCCCGGCGTTGAGTGCCAGGCCCGGGTGGGTCGCGAGCAGGACGAGCGGGCGGTCCCGGCGGCCGGACACCGGCGGTACCGTCAGCGCGGCCGCGATCCGGGTGAGCGCTTCGAGGCGGATCGGGTCCTTGCCGCGGACGTCGGTGCCGTGTAGCCGGCCGTATCCGCGCAGCACCCCGCGCACGACTGGGTCGTCCACCGGGGAGGGCAGGCCCAGCAGGTCGTGGCGGTATCCGACTGCCGCCACTGCTTGTCGGAGGTAGCCGTGCCGCAGCGGGGCGCCGGTCCCGTCGCGTTCTCCAGTGCTGCGGTCGACGCGACCGAACTCGGCCAGGTAGGCCAGGAAGCAGGCGAGGGTCTCGGCCGGGACGGGCAGGTCGGCCGGCAGATCGACGGTCTGGCAGAACAGCACGAACGTTTGCCAGTGCTGCTCGTAGACAGCCTTGCTGCCCTGCGCGCGACTGTGACTGGCGAGTTGGACGCAGACCTGGGTGAGACGCTCGAGCTGCGGGTTTCCGGCTGACAGCGCCGCCAGCCTGGCTTGCAACTGGGCGGCGACGGTCCAGTCATCTGGGGCGGAACCGACCGGCCCGGACGTGATCGCTTGCGGTGCCGGTGCTGCCGGGAGTGTGTCGTAGCGGGGGAGGTCGGCGGTGCCGCGGCACCGCCCGCAGCGTTCCCCGTCGATGCCGACCCTGGCAGAGCAGGGCCGGCCGAAACGGTTGCGGCCGGCGCAGAAGTAGCGGCCTGCCGGTCGGTCGCTGCTCACCGCGGAGCCTTGCCGGTGACAGCCGGGCCGGGGTTGTTCGGCCATGGCGACAGCGTGGCGACGTAGCCCTCGGTCATGGTCGGGTTCCGGTGCCGCAGGTGCCGGCCGATCGACAGCAGGTCCAGGCCGGTCTCGTAGGCGTGCGTCGCCCAGGACCGCCGCAGGCTGTGCCCGGTCGGGCGGACCGTGCAGCCGGCCGCAGCGGCCAGGCGGGCCAGGCGGTCGGTGATCGTGTCCTTGGCCATCGGACGCGCACCGACGTCGCCCCGAAGGACCGGCAGCAGCGGGCCTGCCGTCAGGCCGGTGCGCGACCGCCACCGGTCGAGCGCGGCCACCGGGTCCAGGTCGTCGTCGCGGGCGGCCAGCAGGACCGCCTCCGGGCGGCGGCCGGTCTGGTTCTGCTTGGAGACGGAGAACCGCAGCACGTAGCCGGCCTTCACCGGCTGCAGGTGCTCGAGCCGAGCCCGGTGCAGGTCGTCGACGCGCAGCCCGCCGGCGTAGCCGACCGCGACCATGAGGTAGTCGCGCAGCGACTCCAGATCGCCCCGGTCACGGGCCAGCACCGCCATCCGGAGCAGGTCCGGCAGTGGCACGATCGGGGCCTGCCGCCGTGGCGCCGCGCCGCCGCGCTCCAGCCCCGTGATCAGATCCGCGGCGAGCCGGACGAACCCGACCGTCGGGATCCCGTGGTCGGCGTGGACCGCTTCCAGCGCCCGGAGCTGACCGCGAAGCGTGTTCGGCGCGACTCCCGCTTGCGCTCGTGCTGCGGCGAACAGGGCGACGTGGCGCGGGTCGGCGGGGAACGGGGCGAAGCCGTGCTCGGCCGCCCACCGCTCCCAGCTGGACCAGTAGGAGGCGTAGCCGCGCAGCGTCGACGGGGCGAACGGCCAGCCGGGCCGGCTGGACTCCACCGCCACCCCGACGAGCTCGTCGAGCGGGCTGCGATCAAAGCCCAGGTCCCGGCTGGGTGCGGACTGCCCTCCGGGGCCGGCGGCGACCGTGTGCGGTGACAGCAGATCCTCGCGGTCCAGCAGGTGGGTGGTGAGGTCTTCGATGTAGCGGGTGGTGTTGGCGATCCGGCGGTGTCGCAGGTGGATCGAGATCGCCCCGACCGAATCGGGGTCGCGCAGGTAGGTGTGCGTCGCCCAGGACCGCCGCAGCGAGTGCGCGGACACCGTCGCGGGAAGTCCCACCTGCACGGCGAGGTCCTGGAGCACTCCGCGGATCTCGTCCGGGGTCATCCCGTGGTCTTGGCCCAGGGCGTGGTGCACGGTGCCGAACAGCGGCCCGTCGGCGTCTCCGCGCACCGCCAGCCAGCGGTCCAGCACCCGGACCGGGTCCAGCGGCCCGGGCGCCGGCTCCAGCACCACGGCCTCGCTGGCGCCGTCTCGGCTGGTCTTGGTCGAGGGCAGCCGCAGCCGGTACCCCGAGCGCAGCGGCTCCAGGTTCTCCACCCGCGCGGTGGACAGCTCCTCAGCGCGCAGCGCACCGGCGTACCCGACACAGACCAATGCCCGGTTCCGGGCTGCCAGGCGCAGCGCTGTCCCCTCGGGCGGGTCGTAGGGGTCGAAGGTGTCCAGGTTCGCGGTGTACAGCAGGCGGGTCGTGAACAGCCGGCCGTCGACGGCCCCGGCTGCCAGTGACCGTGCTGCCTCCACCGGGCAGTCCAGGATCGTCGCGCCTGCGGCGAGCTGGACAACCCGTGGCTCCAAAGCTGGGCGGCTTCGGCTTGGCGGTACCGCCGGCAGTGTCAGCTCGACGAGGTCGCCGTCGTCGGCGAAACGGACCTGATCGACGGTCAGAGCGAGGAGCTGGCGAGGCTCGACCCCGCTCAGGTGGCGTAGCAGCCGCGCCGACCGCCGGCGCACCTGACGAACCGGGGCGGTCACCATCGCGGCCACGGCACCCACCGACAGCACCGGCGCCGGTGACAGCGGGCGGTCCGCCCCGTCCCCGCGCAACCGACGCAGCACCGTCTTCGCCTCCGCGGTCACCTCAGGGACCGGCGGGTCGAGGGCGGTGTGGAACCAGGCGACCGCGGCGAGGTTGGCGGCGACGCCGCTGGCGCTCACCCCGGCGCGGTAACGGGCCACGACGAAAGCGGCCACGTGCACCGGGTCCGCAGGCAGCGCGGCGACCCGGTGGTGGTCAGCGAACGCCTGCCACTGCCGCCAGCGGCGCTCATAGGACGCCAGCGTGTGCACCGAAGGCGCCGTGCCGGCCTCGGCCAGCTCCTTCGCGCGGGCCTGCGCTGCCACCAGCGACGGTCCTGCCACCTGGCCCCCGATCGCTCCGGTACCGCGACAACCAGCGCCCGCGTGCAGAGGGCCGGTCACCGACAACCTACTTCCCATTAGTACTCCAGTGCCACGGCTCACTGGGCAGGTTGCTCAGCCCGAAGCTGGCGGCGTTGGCCTGCAGCCACTGCCAGCCGGGGTCGTTGCGGCTCCGGATCAGCACACCGCCGTCGGTGATGTCGAGCGCCAACCCCCACTCGTGCATCGACTCACCCGGCCGGGCGGTCGGCGGGCCGCACTCCCCCGCCGGCCGCTGGTAGAGGTCGTAGGTCGTCGGGCCGCAGTTGGCCCGGCGCAGCTCGATCTGCCGGGCGTTGCCGCGGTAGCCGGTGCCGCCCAGGTCCAGGCCGCTGGCGGTGGCGGCGGCGAGCATCGCGGTGACCTGCCCGGAGATGGTCGTGTCGACGACGAACGGCCCGGCCGCGCAGACCCGGATCGGGACACCGCCCGGTCCGGTCTGGACCTCTCCGGCGCCGGCGGCGGCGGCGCACGCGATCGTGTCGGTCGGCTGACCGCCGGCCGGGCCGCCGCCGGCGGGGCAGACCGGCGTCGGCGCTGCCGCGTCCGGGTCGGTGTCGTCCAGCACCGCCGGGGTCGCCTCGACTGGAGGGGCGGCGGCGCGGGCCGCCGGCCACAGCAGGCCGACGACCGCGGTCGCCAACGGCTGCGCCGCGGCGTACCGGCCGCGGTACTGCTCCGCGGGCCGTTCGACCTGGGCGGCGGCGTCGTTCAGCGAGATGCCCTGCCAGTCCGGCACCTGCACGAGCGCGTCGAGGAACCACCCGGTGCTGGCCACCGGGTCCTCCGCGACGTCGTTGCCGTGCAGACCGACCCGGATCTGGAACAGCCCGGCGCTGTCCAGGTCGTACCGCACCAGGTCGTTGCGGAGCTTCGCTTCGGTGTAGGAGGCAGCGACGGCCACGACCGCCGCGTACGCCGGCAGGCCGCGCCCGGCGGTGGTGCCGACGATGATCTGCGCGTTGCCCAGCTGCTCGGCGTCCAGCGTGACGTCACCGACGGCGGTAGCGGTGCCGCCGGCGCCGCAACCGAGCGGGAGCGGCTGGGCGCCGGCGACGGCGCCGGTCAGCAGGATCAGCAGCACCACCACAGCTGCCAGCGGCAGAGCGAGCAGCGCCATCTCAGGCCGCAGCCGCGGCGGGGGGAGCGTCGATCGCGTCGTTGGTGTCAGTCAGCGCGACCTCGGTCGCACTTCTGACCGTCTGGACCTTGAACTCGCGGTGGCCGACCAGCCACAGCGCCCGTCCCTTGGCCGCGGTCGCCCAGTCGGTGACGATGCGCTCCGCCATCGGGGCCAGGCCGAGCAGTGTCGACAGGTCGTCGCCGATCTTCTCGTCCTGACCGAGCAGGATCTTCGTGCCGCACATGTGCATCAGGTCTTTCGCGATCGCGACGGCCTGGCTGCCGGCGTCGCCGACGGTGAGCATGTCGCTCGGCTTGTGGGCGGCGATGATCTGCACGCAACCGTCGGTCCGGGACAGCCGCAGGTCCGCGTCCAGGCTCTTGACCGCGTCGACGCCCAAGCGCATCTGCTTCCACGCCTCGTCCCGCACGACGATCCGCAGGTCGCCGGGTTCGGAGACCTGGGTCATCGCCCGGCCCCAGCTGTTCAGGCAGGTCAGGGCGACCCCGACGGCCTCGTCACCGAGCGGGTCCAGCCGCGACAGCGACAGGCTCTGGATCGGTGCCCGCCAGTCGACCCGCACGGTGGTGAAGCCGTCGAACAGTCCGGCGAGGTGCCCGGTGACCAATGCGGACAGCGCGTCGCGGACCGGCCGGGTCACATCCAGCAGGTGCTGCCGGCTCGAGTACCGGCACTGCTCGATCAGCTGCTCCGTCGGGTTGTCCAGGGCGTGCCACAGCTGCGGGATCGTGATCTCGGCGAGCCGGCTGGCGCCCGCGGCGTAGCCGGTGAGCTCGCGGATCGCATGACCCACGACCGTCTCGTCCGAGGGGGTGAACGCGACGTGCTGCGAACCGACCAGGCCCTTCACCAGCAGCAGCCAGCGGCTGAACACCAAGGCCGCCCGGCGCTGCGCCTCCGCGGCCGGCAGCTGCGTCCAGTCGTTGCCGAGCGGACCGAAGTCCAGTGGGTTGACCCGGGCGGAAAGGCCGTGACCGACGGCGTGCGGCTGCACGCCGAGCGCCCGGCACAACGGCTCGTACTCGTCCTTGACGTCGCCCAGGATCAGGGTGCGGTAGCCGTAGGCCATCTGCCGCAGGCAGAAGATCTTGACGGTGCCGCTCTTGCCCTGACCCGGCGCACCGAAGATCATGATGTTGGGGTTGGTGACCCCTGCGGCGCCGGACAGTGTCCAGCCGATCGGGTCGGCGTAGAAGGCCCCGCCGGACAGGAAGTCCAGGCCCATCAGCGCCCCGGTCGGCGCGAGGCCGTCGGAGGAGATCAGCGGCCAGACACCGCCGACCATCTCCGAGGTCATCCGGTAGGCCGCGAGCGGCGCCGGGACTGCCGCCCAACCGCTGGCCGGCCCGCGCCGGCCGCGCCGGCCGAGCAACTCGCTGAACGGGTCGGCGGCGGCCCGCTGCACCGCGGTCGGCAACCGTGGGGGCAGCGGATGGCCGAAGTCGGCGACGAGCTCACCGAGGCCACGGCCGGCCTGCCTCCCATGCCTCGTCCTTCGGCTCGTCAGCGGGTGTCCCGGCGGCGGGGCAGTCCGATGCCCAGCGGGACGCACGCGGCGGCGAAGCCGCTGTCCTGCGCGAGGTCCAGCCGCAGCGGCACGAATCCGGATCCGCGGATCGAGGACTCGAGCCGCCGGCCGTAGTCGGTGACCGACCAGTGCGCGGGCACCGTGACCGCCGCGGCGACCGCGACGCGGACCAGCGCCTTGCCGGCGGCGAGCCGATGGTCCGCGCTGAGTACCCGCTGCTCGTCACGACGGTGCACCGCCCGGGACCGAAAACCCGCCCGGGCGCGCATCTCCGCGGCGGTGCCGGCCGACATCGAGTCCCGCCCGACCATCTTGTCGGCCTTCGCCCGGCTGACCGGCTCGAAGAACAAGGTGACGCTTCTGCGCTCCCCCGCGGCGGTCGGCGCGAACACCGGCGCGAGCGCCCCCATGATCGCCCCTTGGTCGGGGAGCAGCACGGTGCACGTCGCGGTCGACCAGGCGTCGTGACAGTAGTGCCGGGCGTCCGGCGCCGGCGCCGAGGTCGGGCCGGCCGCCGCCATCGGCAGCTCCCCGGCGACGCTCGGATCGTCGGCGGCCGCCAGCGTCGCCTCGACCAGCGCCGCGCGGTCGCCGGGGGCGAAGCCGGTGCGGATCGCGGTCGCGAGCGCCGGCGTGTCCAGCCAGGTGACGCTCTCACAGCCGACCGCGCCGAGCAGCCGCACCTCGAGCTCCCCCATCACCCCGTACAGGACGCGGGCGCGCCCGTCGACGCCGCCACCAGCCTCCTTCGCCTGCTTGGCGATGCGGGCCTCCGGGACGACGACGGTCACGAACGCCTCGTGCCGCACCCCTGCCTGCATCATTGCGCCGCCGAGCTCGTCGGTGACCTGCAACGCCACCCGCGGCGCGTCGCGCCGGACATGCCGGGCCTGCCAGGCGGCCCGTTCGGCGCCGTCGTCGGGGACGGTGCGGATCTGCACCGCCACCACCGACACCAGCTCACCGGACGCGGCACCCTCGAGCAGCTCGGACAGACCGGCGGCCATCCGCTGCCGGGTCCGCTGCTCCGCCAACCCGATCCCCGGATGGCTGATCCGGGCAACCGACGCCCAGGTCTGCCCGATGCTGTCCTGCACGACCGCCGGGCGGTGCAGCAACGCCCCGAACGGCGGCCCGTCATGGGTGCGGATACCGGCGAGCACACCCGGCAGGTCCGCCTGCGCCGGGTCGGCGACGTCGCCGGCCGCGGCCCGGGACTGCCACGACGACCAGCCGGCGACCGTCCCGACCGCCCGGAACGTCGCGTCCAGCACCCACCGGGCCGCCGGGCGTCCCCGCACCGGCACGCACACCCCCAGGGCGATGACCGCCCACACCGGCAGCCAGCCCAGCACGAACAGCCACCGATGCGCGCCCATCGCCAGCAGAGCGGGGAGCCCCCCGACCAGCACGGTGACCGCCGCCCCACCGGACAGCCCGAACAGCCAGCCCTGCTTGTCCTTCGCCCAGTCGCCGTAACGGACCGCGCTGGTCGTCTCGACGCTCATCACACGGCCAGCACGGCGGCTTCGGCGCCGCCGCCAGCACCGGCACCGGCGCCCCCTGCGGCACCGCCCGCACCGCCGCCGGGAGTGATGCCCCCGGCGCCGGGTGCGGCGCCGGGAGAGGGCGGTGACATCGGCGGCGTAGCCGGTCCGCCGGCCGGGTCGGCGGTCGGCGGTGTGCCCCCCGCGCCCGGGGGGGTGCCGCCGTCCTGACCGTCGGTGTCCGACCGGCTGGAGCCGGCCGAGCTGCTCTGACCGGACGACTGCTGCCGAGGGTCTCCTCGGTAGCCCGGGTCGCCTCGGTAGCCAGGGTCGCCGATGCCGGCCGAGGCCAGGACGTCCGAGGCGAGGTCCGCCGCCTTGCCCGCGGCAGTGACGGCCATGCCGATGCCGGCGCCGACCGGCCCGAGCATGCCGGCCATCCGCGAGGAGGTCTGCGTCTCCGCGGCGGCCTCACCCTGCGACCGGCCCCCACCGTCGCTCTGCGTCGCCGCGGACGTGCCCTGCTCACCGCCGCCGCTCTTCCCACCGCCGCTCAGCAGCCCGCCGACGCCACCGGCGTCACTCATCGACTGTCGCAGCGCCGAACCGGACCCGGTCCCCGGTTCCACGAACGCCAACAGACTGAACAGCTTCATCGGGCAGACCGCGCCGAGCAGGACCAGCACACAGCCGACGACCGCCGTCCCGACCGCGGCGACAGTGTCGGTCCCGGCGCCCTGCACCACACCGTTGCTCAGCTGCACCCCGATCCCCAGGATCAACGCCGCGAACGGCGCGACCAGCAACGCGGCGATGAACCAGCGCGTCGACTTCCAGAACCACACCTTCGTCGAGTCCGACAGCAGCCCGGCGGCGGAGACCGGCGCGGTCGCCAGCAGGATCAGCAACGCGGCCTCACGCACGAACATCACCATCAGATAGCCGAACGCCGCCGGGATCAGCAGCAGGAACGCCGACAACCCGAGCACGGTCGCGGCGACGGCGTCGTTGATGCTGCGCGGCCAGGACTGTCCGACGGCGTACTCCGACCAGCTCCCGACGTCCAGCATCGAACCGAGGATCCCTTGGGTGAGCGCGCCGGCGGCGACGATCAGCACACCCGCGACCGCCAGGTAGCAGACCCACACCGCACCGAACTGGGCCAGACCCAGCAGGATCCGGCCCAGCCCCTCACCGTCCCGACGGGCCAGGGCCGTGCCGAGCTGCAGTGACATGACCAGCGCGGCGACGGACAGACCGAGCCACAACGTCGTCGGCAATGCCCCGGCCAGCGGCCCGGTCGGGCTGACGTCCGGGGTCACGAACGCGTCGATGACCTTGAAGGTGAACTGCAGCAGCCACAGCCCCGCCGACCACAGTCCGACCATCAGGTTGCGCCAGGCATCGCCGGCGGCGGCCAGCGCCTGCCCGCCCAGCCAGTCCAACGGGTTGAGGTCCGGGAACGCCACGACCGTCACCAGGTCGGGCGCGGTGCCCTCAGCCACGGAGCAGGTCCCGGTAGCCGACCTGCAACGCCAGGTCGCTGCCCGGCCACACCGACGGCGGGTCGGCCGGCTCCGCGCCGGCACCGACCATCCACCGCCCCCCGGACCAGACCATGCGCTGGCAGTCCGCGACCGCGCCGCGAGCGGTGGAGTTGACCGTGACGACGACCTCGAAGTCGATACAGACGACGGCGAAGTCCTCACCGACAGTGCCCTTGACCAGGCCCATCAGCGGGGTCGCGGCGATCGCCATCTGCCCCGACCCGCCCGTGACGCCGGCGGAGTCGAGCAACCCGGCCATCGCCCGGACCCCCGACCAGCCCGAAGTCGTCGGGCCGCCCGGGACCGCCCAGCCGGCGATGACCGCCCGGACCCCGGCCATGCTGCCCGACGACAGCGCCGCGGTGTCGATCGCCGCGAGCTGCGCCAACGCCCCCTCCGGGGTACGCGGGAAACCGGACGGGACCCCCGCCGGGCCGGCGCTGGTCGACCGCGGCAGCACGATCGGCGGCCCAGGATCGAGCAGCGACACCGGCAGCGGGTGCGACGCCGACTCAGGCACCGCAGGCATCGGCCGGGCCGCGATCAGGTCCCGCCCGGTCACACTGCCGGCCGGAACGGCGCCCGGGTCACCGGGCACCTCCGCTCCGGACGGCCCACCAGCCGCGACTCCACCGGGCGCGCTGCGGTCCGGACCGGACCGCAGCGCGCCGACGACGGCCAGCACCAGCCCCAGCCCGAGCAGCACCGTGACAGCAGCACCCGCCACCAGCAGCGCCAGCATCTTCTCCCTGGTCCACACGACCACCGACTGCCCGGCACCGGCCGGCATCGCGTTCCTGCCTCGCCCCAGCATCAGCAGCCGTCGCCGGTGATCGAGGTCACGACCGTGTAACCGACGACGTAGATGATCGCCCCCACCAGGCAGATCAGGATCCCGTCGAAACCGAGCCGGGCCCCTTTGGGGTGCTGGGTGACCTTCCCCCAGATCAGCATCCCGACGCTGGCGAAGAACGAGATCGCCAGGATTGCCAGCACCCCCCACTTCACCCAACCCAGGACCTGGTCCTGATAGACCTGCAACCCCGGCGGCGCCTGCGGACAGACAGCCAGGACCTGCTCGTAGGTGCGCATCAGCGGTTGTCCTTCGCGGTGAGGAGACAGCCCGGCGCTGGACGCGACGGGGCAGGAACAGTCGAGGCGCCGCGCGCACGACCAGGACGCCGCCCACCGGCGCCCTGCGGCAGGTCAGGGCTGAGCAGCCGCAGCAGCACCCGGCCCGCGCCGACGACCTGTCTGGGCAGCGCGGTCCCGGTCGGTCCGGTGCTGTCCAGGTGCCGGTCGACCGGCACACTCACCACCCGGCCGTCCTGCCGCAGCTGGCGCAGCAGTGGACCGGCGCTGCTGGCGACCACACCCGGCCAGTGACCGGCGCCGACCGCGGCGAGCAGCACCAACCGGTTCGGAGACGTCAGTGCGTCCAGCAGCTGTTCGGCGTGCCGCACACCCGGCACCGACGCCCGGCACACCACCAGCACCGCGCCGGCCGACTCCAGCGACCGCGGACGCCGGCCGCCGCCCGGCTCGACGTCGACGACCGTCAGCAACGCACCGGGTTCGCCGACCGGCGACGCCGGCCACGGCACCACCCCCTCACCGACCCCGGTCAGCCGGTCCACAGTGATCCGCGGGCCGCGCCGCCCGGAACGCCAATGACCGCCGGCGTCGACACCCAGCTCCGCAGAGGTCACCGCCAGCAGGCCACAACGACCGGGGCCACCGCAGCCGACCAGATGCACACCCCGGCCCGCCGCGGCCGCGGCGTCCGCCAACGCCACCGCCACCGTGGACGTCCCCGCCCCGCCGTGCACCCCGACGACCGCGACCCACAGACCCGCCCGCGCCGGATCAGGCCGCGGACCCGCCGACCGGTCCACCAACAGGCCGGCCGGCGGCGGCGGAGCCGCCACGGTCGAGCCGGCGAGCTGCGCCGGTGACCCGACCTGCACCGGCACCGGCCGGCCCCGCGCCTCGGACCGGGTCGCCCGCAAGGCACGTTGCAGCTCCGCGACGCTGAGCAACCGGCCGGTGTTCGACTCGACGTCACCGCCGTCCAGCACCTCCCGAGGCCGGCCGGGACGGCCGACCTCGGCCAGCGACCAGGTCACCGGAAGCCTTCGACCCACAGCGCGGCGCCGGCCCGCAACAGCTCCGGGTCCAGCAACGCCAGATCCGTCCGGACCCGCGCCGCGTCGCGCAGGCCGACCAGCAGCGCCTCGAGCCGCGTGACCGTCTCGGTACACACCGGCGCCCGGCAGGCCCCGATCCGGTCCATCTCCTGCGCCAACGCCAGGTCGGCGCGGACCACGACCTCGAGCTGCCCGGCCACGTCCCCGGCGGTCCACGGAACCGCCGCGGTCCTGGGCCTGCCGCTGCGCAACATCCTCGCGTGTCCCTTCACTGGCTCCTGCCCCTTGCAGGTGCCGGCGCGCCGGCAGGAGTGGACACCCACCGCTCGGCGCATTCGCTGGACGGCTGCGCGAGCAGCTCACGCGCAGGCCGCCAGATAGCCGGCGCTGGCGGCCTGCAACGCGGCGAGCGCCCGGTCCCGCCGCCGCCGCAACGTCCGCTCGTTGATCCCCCACGCGGCGGCGACCTGCAGCTGCGCCGCCCCGCCGTACTCGCGGGTCCGCTCGACCTGCAGCAGCAGCGCCAGGTCCTCGCCGTCGACGACACCGGTGCGCGCGGCCCACACCAGCAGGTCCAGCAGCTCCAGGTCGCCGTCACCCTCCGGGCCGGGAACCGACCCGCCGAACAAGCCGGCGACCTGGCGGGCGTCGGTCGGGTCGACCAGCACCTCCCCGGCACCGGGAAAGGCGCGGGTGCGGTGCGGCCGCAGCTCCCGCCACAACGCCGCCTTGGTGTCCAGCAGCAGACTCGCGGCGTACGCCCGGGTACGCCGGCGCCACGGAAAGGCACGGATCTGCACCGTCAGCTCACCGACGACCAGCCCCAGCATGTCGCCCGCCAGATCGGCCAACCGGGCGGCCAATGCGCGAGCCCCGCCACTGAGCAGGTGCAGCAGCACCAGGACCGCGTCCGGATCGTCATGCCCGTCCGCCGCCGCCAGCCGCACCAACGCGCCGAGCAGCTCATCGGCCCGCGCCGGATCGGTCCCGGGCCGCAGCCGCCCGGCCAGGTCCTGCAGCTCAAGCACCTCCATCAGGGCCGGCTCGAGCCGAGCCCACCGTTGCACCGTGCCGTCCCGGTCCAACCGGTCGGACAAGAGGTCCCAACTGCCGATGGTGCTGTCACAGAACACGGAGGTCTCCTACGCGGTCGAGGTGTGAGCCCTCGACGCTGCGCAGAGACGTGCGCCTGTCCGTCCCCCCACCTACGGTCACCGCAGGGGGGACGGCCGGACGACCGGCCCGGCCACCGACCGGCGCGGCCGCGTGGTCCACGCCGAGCCGGCGCCGGCTCAATCAGGGCCGGGCCACCGCCGTCGGCCCCCGTGTCACCCCCCGCTGACCGGCGAGAACGCCAGACAGGATGTCCCGCGAACCCGGGTCACCGGACCCGTCATCACTGTTGCCAAGGGTCGGCGTCACCCCCACCCTGTCCGCGTCTCCATCAGGCGCCCGGCCCATAACGTCGGGGCCGGAGCCCGTAGCGTTCTAGGGGAGACCTTCTCCCTCGGCCAGGTCCGTCACCACCACGTAGGGAGCAGACACTTGGATCCGTCAGCGAAGTCGGGCTCGGGCAGGCTCCCCCTGCCGTCGTTCCTGCGGCCGCCTGGAGCGCCGTTCGTCGGCGCCGCCCTGCTCGGCCTGGTCCTCAGCGCGTGCGGCGGAGGCGATGATGCCGTGACCCGCCCTGAGGTCCCGTCACCTTCCCCGTCCTCGGCATCACCGTCACCCCTGCAATCAGCCTCACCGTCGCCGTCGCCGTCGAGAGCTTCGTCGCCTGCGCGGTCGCCCTCCTCCGCCCCCGCCCCCCGGCCGTCCGCCGCCCGGACACCCGCCGCGTCGGCGCCTGCCGCGTCGGCGCCTGCCGCCCGGACACCCGCCGCCTCGGCGCCGGCGGGGGTGTCCTACAAGAACTGCACCGAGGTCAAGGCGGCCGGGGCCGCGCCCATCCGTCGCGGTGAGCCCGGCTACAGCACCGATCTGGACCGCGACAAGGACGGGATCGCTTGCGAGACATGACCGCTCGCTGGCTCGGCGCGACCGTCCTCGCCGTCTCGCTCACTGCATGCGCGCCCGGCGTACCAGAGGTCTCCTCGACGCCGAGCGGAACACCGACCGCGACCACGAGCCCCTCAGCCGCCACATCGGCGACCACGCCCGACCGCTCCCCGGAGCCGGCGGCGGCGCAGGCCCCGGCAGGCTCGGCCCTGTCCGGGCTGACAGGCCTTGCCATCACAGGAAGGGCCCCGAAGACCGGCTACGACCGTGATCTGTTCGGGCCGGCCTGGGCCGATGTGGACCGGAACGGATGCGACACCCGCAACGACGTCCTGGCCCGTGACCTGACCGGAGAGAGCTTCCGTCCCGGCACCTACGACTGCGTCGTGGTCGCCGGCAGCCTGGACGATCCCTACACAGGCCGCACGATCATCTTCAGCAAGTCGGACGCGAACGCCGTACAGATCGACCACGTCGTGGCCCTGTCCGACGCCTGGCAGAAAGGCGCCCAACAGTGGGACGCCGACAGACGGCTGGCCTTCGCCAACGACCCCCTCAACCTGCTCGCCGTCGACGGACCGGCCAACGCCAGCAAGAGCGACGGCGACGCCGCCACCTGGCTCCCGCCGAACACCGCCTACCGCTGCGCCCTGGTCGCCCGCCAGACCGCGGTCAAGCTCAGCTACCAGCTGTCGGTGACCCAGGCCGAGCACGACGCGATCACCCGGATCCTGACGTCCTGCCCCGACCAGCCACTGCCCACCGGAACCCAGGCACCGAAGGCGGTGTCGGGACCCCAGCAGTCAGTGGAGGACCCCGAACCCACTCCCCCGCCGACGGCCGACGGTGTCGACCCGAACTACGGAAGCTGCCGCGAAGCACAGGCCAATGGCGCCGGCCCCTACGTGCGCGGTCGTGACCCCGAGTACGCCTACTACCGCGACGGCGACAGCGACGGCACAGTCTGCGATTAGACCGGGTCGTTGTTGCCGTGCCGCTCGACCTTGACCCTTGCCGTCCGTCCAGCACGGCAACGGCGCGACTTCTGCCGGCTGCGAACGCGGCCAGCGCGGCACCGAACGCGGTTCATCGCGGGTACAGCCCAAGTCTGGCCGCTACCCGGCGCAGAACCGCCCGGCGGCGTCGTGGGATCGGCCGGCCGACGGCGGCCAGGTCCCACCAGACCAGCGCGCAGCCGACGACGGCGAGCAGCAGCGGGACGCGGCTGAGCCAGACCGCCCCGAGTTCGTCTGCGCCGGTGGAGCTCACCATCCAGCCGAGCCCCACGACGCCGGCGGTCACGGTCGCCGCCGAACGCAGCGCAAGTCCGGCCACCGCGGTCAGGCAGACCGCTCCGGTCGCTGCGGACCACAGCAACGCCGTTTCCGGGGAGGTGATGAGTTGCCGGGCGGGGAGCGCACCGACAAGCAGCACCGCCGCTGTCAACGCCGCGGCCGCGACGCTCACGACCTGCCGTCGGCGTCCGAGCAGCCGGGGCTGCCGGTAGCCGGCCAGCACGGTCAGCGGATGGTCGGTGAGCAACGCCCCGCGGTCGCGGTGCACCGCCACCTGCGGGTAGCGCTCCTGCACCGCCCGGACCACACCGGCCGGGACCCGGTGGTGCAGCCACAGCCCCTCGATGCGGCCGTAACCGGCCCGCACCCCGCGGGTGGCGATTTCCACGCCGCCCCACAACGCCACGACCGCCAGCACCGAACGCGACGGTGGCTGCGCCACCGTCCACACCGGATGGCCGTAGGCGTAGAAACCACACCGGCAGTCCCGATCCGGGGCGGTGTGCGGCCGGCGTCTGCACACCGCGGTGTTCTCCCCGGCCGACCAGGGCCGGTCGGTGTACAGCGGGTAGAGCCCGCCGTCGCGGCCGACCCGGAACGTGCGGATCGCCCGGACCTCCCCGACCGCGTAGCTGTCGGCCGCACCGCCCGGCCCGGCGGGCCCGTCACCGCCTGACCGCCAGCTCACCGTACGGCCCGCGGTCAGGCCGGTTGCCGGACCGGTTCGGCCGGCGCCGGCGTCGGCCCCGGTCGGCTCGGCCGGGCGGGTGGTGCGGTGCGTGGAGCCGGCTCGGTGCGCCGGGCCGGCTCACTGTCGGGCAGGACCTCGATGCGACGGCGTGGCCGTCCGATGTTCCCCATGCGCTGTCCCCTCGTCGGTCGGTCGGTCGGTCGGTCGGTCGGTCGGTCGGTCGAGAACTCAACCCACCTGGGCGCGTTCGCGGTCCTGCGGGAGCCACTGCCGGCGGCGCAGCACCTCATAGGTGCGCGGAGGCAGGTCCTCCTCCACCTCCGCGGCGTGATTGTCCAGGATGCGCCGCACGTTCCGGTCAGCCTCCGCACCGTTACCGGCCGCGTCGCAGGCCGCGACCAGGTCCAGCAGCGCGACGTCGTCGTGGGCGCCGGCCCGCAAAGAGGCCTGCGCGGCCTGCTCGGCCAGCGCCGGTTCACCGGCCGCGAGGTGATGGGTGGCGACCAGGTGCGCCACGTCCACGACCATCGCGGTGTACTCGTGCTCGAGCGGGATGTCGACCAGCCACCGGTAGCCGTCGGTCCGGCGCTGGTCCAGCGGTACCCCACGCACCAGCCCCAGCGCGGCCTGCAGGTCGGTGATCCCGTCGGCGCCGCGGGCGACGCCCCGCAGCCGCAGCCGGCGGAACAGCTCGGCGTCCACCAGCAGACCCTCCACCCTCCACACCCCGACGCCGGTGGCGCCGTCCGGCGCCTTGGACAGGTACGGCTGACCGGTCCGCTCGTCCAGGCCGAGCCAGCCGCGGGCCACCGACGCGGCCTGCCGCGGAGTCGTCTTGCCGGTGATGCCCGGGTCGTCGGGCCACAGATCGGCGGCGAACTCGCCGACCGTCGCACCGTGCGGCCGGGACGCCAGGTAGGCCACCACCTCGGTGTAGAAGCCGGCGCGTTTCGGTGGCGGCTCACCCCAGGCGGTCAAGGCCACCGGCCCGAGCAGCCGCAGCTTCGGCCGCCGGTCGGCCGGGTCGTGCCAGGCGGCCAGGTCGATGTCCAGGTCCGGGTCGGCGTCCTCCACCCGGCGACGCACCTCAGGGCTGATCGCCGGGGCCAACGCCTCGACGTCCGCCGTGGTGGTCGCGGTCCGCGGCAGGTACGCGGCAGCAGCCAGCGGCAGCACCGAGCTCGCCGCGTCAGCCCCGGCGTCACCGTCCCCGTCCGTGCCGGAGCCGGCCGGCTGCGCGCCGTGGACGCTGTCCCGCCCGGTCAGGTGCAGCGCGACCCGCGACGGAACGGGCCGGGGTGCGGTCAGGGTCGGCAGCGGCGCGCCCGTCGCGTCCGCGTAGGCGTCCCACGGCTGCCCACCGCGGGCAGGCCCGGCCGGCCGGTCGGTGCCGGCCGCGGCCTGCGCGAGCAGCGCAGCCAGGTCGGCGGCCTCGGCCGCGGGGAGCTGCTGCGCGGTCAGCTGCAACCCGAGCGCCGGGATCGTCAGCTGACCGTCCGGGTCGACGTGCAGCTGCCAGCGGGTGTCGCTCTCGTGCGCGTCGTCGCCGGTCAGCACCAACGCCACCGCCGTCCGGGAGCGTTGCGCCCGCATCGTCTCCAGCAGCCGCTCCAACCCGGCGCTCCGGTGCGCCGCGCCCGGTGCGAGCAGCAGCACATGCGCCGACCAGACGTCGTCGGCGATGCGGCGCCGCCGACTCTCGAGCACGTCCACACCGCACTGCTCACCGGCGTCGACGTTGCCGGTCACCGACGTGAGCAGCGCCTCGACCGCCGCGTCGACGTCGGTGCAGTGCCTGACCCGTTCCGGGAGCCCGGCGAGTTCGGCGCCGAACCCGGCCAGGGTGACCCGCAGCTGCTCCGACCAGCAGTTGTGCGCCAGCTCCGCGGCCAGGAACCGGGCAAGGTCCAGGCAGCGCTGCGGATCGCCGGTCAGCGACAGCGCCCCGACCCGCTCCAGATCCAGCAGCCACTGCGCACCGTCCGGGCCGACGCCGACGGTCGCCAACGTCGGGTACGGCGCGTAGTGATACACCGCGTCGCCCGCCTCGAACCCGAGCCGGTCACCGCGGCGCACACTCCACCGCTCACCGCTGTCGTCGGCCTGCCACGGCGCCGGCGGGTCCTTCCGTGGCCCGGTCAGGACCAGCTCGATCACCTGCTCGGTCATCCGCACCGCGACGACGTCGGGAAGCTGCCCGCCGTCCGCGACGAAGGCCGGCACCAGGCTGCGCAACGCCGCGTCCAACCAGGCCACCTGCGCCTGCCCCTGCGGCCCGCTGCTCAACAACGCCTTCTCCACCGCAGCCAGCTCCGGCGCCGGAGTGCTCATCGCCCGTCCCGGGTTGCGCTCCCGGCCCTGCCGACGTCGGTGACGCCGCACCGCCGTCAACGATAGACCGGCCAGCAGCAACCCGCCGCCGGTGAACGCCACCGCTGCCGTGACCACCGCGGTGGACGACAGTGCCGCAGGGTCCTGCCTCGCCGGCGTCGGTGAGGGCTCTGATGCCTCACCGGCCGGGCTCGGCAGGGCCGGCTGCTCTGCAAGCGGGTCCGGTCGGACAGCAGCCGGCTCCTGCGCCGCCGGGGCGGGCGGGACTGCCGCGGCGGGGGGCGCCGGCTCCACCTCCGCTGACGGCGCCGTGACCTGTCCGGGCGGGGCCGCCGGAAGCCGCTCCCGCACAGGAGCGGGTGTGTCCAGCACCGGTGCCCCGAGGTCGGGGACGGTGACCCGCCAGCCCGGCCGGATCAGGTCCGGGTCGACCAGCCGTCGCCCGTCGGGTTGCACACCGGTGGAGGCCGCGGCGATCTCGTCGTAGCGGCCGCCGTCACCCAGCATCTCCTCCGCGATGTTCCACAGCGTGTCGCCCGGCCGCACCGTCACCTCGCTGTCCCGCGCCGGATCGGTGGCCGTTGCCAACGGCGTCGTCGCGTCCCCTGCTGCCTCCGCGGGCAGCAGCACCGTCCAGCCAGGCAACAGCCGATGCGGTGAGGTCATCACCGCGCCCCCGGGCTGCTCGCGGCCCTCGTTGAGCTGCCAGATCTCCCCCCAGCGCTCACCACTGCCCAGGTGCGTCTGCGCCAGGTCCCAGTAGGTAGTGGGCCCGTCCCCGGCCCGGACCAGATAACTGGTCGTGGGGACCGCAGGAGCACCGGCTGGCGTCGGCGCGGCTGGCCTGGTGACCTCCCCCCCGGCCTCGTCGACCGGTGACGGACCGGGCAACGCGGCGGCAGCCAGGCCGACGCTGCTCGGTGCAGGTAGGGCCGCGGCGTAGGCCGGCGGCGGCGACGACAGCCCGGTCGACAGCGGACCGAGCAGGAACGCGGCGGTCACCAACGCCCGGACCAGTTGCTGCTGGCCGACCAGGACACCGGGGATGCGCCGGGGCACCGGGGTGCGACGGACCGCCGAGACAGTCTCCACCATCGTGGCGAGCGTGAACTGCGCCCACGCCAACCACGCGACCGCCGCCAGCAACCCGATCAGGACCGCGTCGGTGACATCGCCCGCGATCAGCTCGGGCAGTGCCCGGGCCGGGTTCCCGACAGTGCCGGCGAGCGCTGCAGGCACCCCCAGCATCAGCACGAGCAGCACCAGCAGCGCTGCCGACGACCGCAGCCGTCGCGTCAACGCGGCCCGTCCTGACCGGTGCCGCCGTACAGCACCGTGGCGGTCGCCGACGCCGCGCCGCTCACCTCGGTCAACCCGACCGCGGACAGCAGCGCCGTGGGCCGGCGCAGCTGCGCGCGAACCGTCACGGTGTCCCCGGCGACGCGCACTTGCCCGGTGACCTGCCCCGCGACCAGGACGCGGTCCGCCGCCGCCCGGGCCGCCGCCGGGTCGATCCGCAGCCCCGCCGGGCCCGACGCCCGCAACGACCCCGGGGCGAGCGCGTCCGCGCCCGCCCGCGCTGCCTGCTGCGCCACGTCCGCGGCCCGGCCGCGCGCGGCGAGCGCCGCCCCGCCGTCGATGACCAGCCCGGCCATCGCCAGCATCCCGACAGTCAGCACCGCAAACAACAAAGCCATCGACCCTCGCTCACCGTCGGACCGGAGCGCCGCCCACCGGTTGCCCGCCCACACCAAGCGCCGGCTACCGACACAGGTGTCGGGAACGGCACCGCAGTGGACAGCACCGTTCGGTAGCCGCACCGGCGCTTCGACGCCGTTCATGCCGCGGTGGCCACTGGTCGTCGCGGGCCGCGAGGGAACAGCAACGGCCCGACGATGGCGCGGTCGATCAGGTGCAGCACGATCGCCGTGAGACCCAGCAGGACGGCGGAGCCGGCGACGCCCACCAGCAACCCCGCGGTCTCCGGGCTGAGAGAACGCGTCTGCGGTGCGCGACGGGCATCGGCATCGACCTGCCCTGTTGCCAAGGCCAGGTCGTCGGCGTGGGCTGTGACCGTGGCCCCGGTCGTCACCGGCGGCGGTGCTCCCGCCGCGCCGTCACGCCGTCCGTGGGTGTGCCGGGTGTCCGCCACCGCACGGCCCCGGGAGCTGCCGATCCTGGCGCCCAGAGCGCCCAGGACAACGCCTGCGCCGACCGCCACGACCGGGCCGGTGCTCGGCGACGTCACGACCGGACCGGTTCGAGTTCGCGCAGGGTCTCCAGCGGTGACCGTGACGTCGCGGTCAGCGTCACCGACCCGGGCAGGCCGGCGACCGCCAGCCCGGACAGGTCGGAGGTGCAGCGCACCGACACCTGCACGTACCCCCCCGGACGGAACGCGGCGGTGTCCACATCGACACCCAGCCGCCCACACGACACCCCCGACTGGGCCAGAGTGTCCGCGGCGGCCTGCTGCGCCTGTCGCACCGCCTGGCCCGGGGTGGTGGTCAGCGCCGCCGCACGGGCCCCGGCCGCTCCCGCCTGGTTGATCAGCTGACGGCCGTGACTGACCCGACCCAGGCCCACCACCAGCAGCAGCATGGCGATCAGCACCGGCATCAGGATCGCCAGCTCCAACGCGGCGAAACCGGCGTCCTGCGCAGGGGTGACCGCGCGGCGGGACTGGCGGCGGGTCGTCCTCACGACGGTGGCCCGACGAACCGTTCGACCGGGCCCGCGACGGTCTCCTCGATGTCGAACCCGCCGAACGGAACGACCGACAGCACCCGGGCCCGGACCCGGACCGTGACCACGGTTGCGGTGCGGTCGGCCTCCACCGAGGGCTGCAGCAACAGGCGCGGCGCGACCTGGCCGAGATAGTCCGTGGCGTCGCGCTCCCCCATCGCGGCGGTCGCCCCGAAGCCGCGGGCGGCGCGCAGACCGTCCTGAGCCGCTGCCTCCGCGACGTGGCGGCCGTGCCACAGCAGGGCGGACTGCACCACGAGCATGGTCAGGCCCAGCATCACCGGGACGGTGATCACCGCCTCGACGATGCTGTAACCCCGTTCGCCGTGCACCCGCCGCCGAACGCTGGCTGTTCCCAGGCGTCCACGCAGAGCATCCACCGTCGAAAACCTCCTTCCCCGCCGAGCTCACCAGGCGCCGCAGGACTATTGGGTCTGGACGCCGTTCGCGGCGTCCGTCGCCTTGGTGACCAGGATCCCCACGATGATGATCGAGGCGGCGGCGAGCAACCCGACGATGATCACGGTCTGCAGGAGTTCCCCGCGGTCGGGGCGCTCCCGCTGTTCGCGGCGCATCTCCTGGACGCGCAGCACTGTCCACGCCGTCAGAAGCTGGAGAAAGATCATGATCGTGGTGCTCCCTCGTCGGTTGGGCTTACAGGGGTGGTGCCTAGAAACTCATCACGCTGACGACCGCCGGGTAGCCCAAAAAGACCATGAACCCGAACCCGATCAGGACCTGCGCCATCAACATCGACTGGTCCCGTTCACCGGCCTGCCCTTCGGCGTCGGCGAGCTCACGGCGCCGCATCGTCGCGGCCCGGGCGCTCAGTGTGCTCCTGACCCGCGCCCCGTCGTGCTCGACCAGACGCACCAGCGTGCCCAGGTCCCGTAGCTCGCTGACCCCGATCCGCACCCCGAGCTCGCTGAGCGCCGCCCACTGATCGTGCCCGGACCGGGTGGCCCGGAACAGCGTGTCCCGCAGCAACGCCATCGGCCACCCGGCGCCCACCCGGGCGGCGCTGGTCAGCGCCTGCGCGGGCGCGGCCGACCCGGCCATCTCGAGCGCCACCAGGTCCAGGTAGGCACCGAGCGCCCGACGGAAGTCCCGCCGGCGGGCGCCGGCGAGCCGCCGCGCCTCCAGATCGGGCAGGAACGCGAACCCAGCAGCGACACCGAATGCGAGCACCGCCGGGGCGCCCGGGGGCAGCGCCAGTCCGGACGTGAGCTGCAGACCGACGACGACCAGGAGCGCCAGCAGCAACCCGGCGGCCGCGCCGACGACCTTGCGGCCCATCACCGCCTCGAAGTCCTGCCCGGTCAACGCCAGGTCCTGCCGCAAGCTGCTGCAGACCACGCCGCGGCGGGCCAACGCCGCGGTCACCACCCGCCCGATCCGGGTCTGCGCCGTCCCGCCACCGTCCCCGCCGACCGGACCCGACCCGACCAGCCGGCTGGGGGTGAGTGCGCGGTGCCGCGCGTCGAGCCGGCCGAGCTGGACCAACGCCGACGAGGCAGGCGGCGCGAGGCGCAGCACCACAGCGAACAGGAGGGCGCCGATCGCCGCCCCGACCAGCATCATCGCGATCATCGGGAGGCTGCCCGGGACGGGCCGGGGTGGTGCCTCGGCTCGGCGCTCAATGCCGCCGCCGCCGACGCCGACAGTCCGGTCAGGTTCGCGACCACCGCCAGGTCCTGCGCCTGTGGGCGCACCCCCGGACGGGCCAGGAACGGCAGCACCGGCGCGGAACCGGACAGCTGCCGCATCCAAGCAAACCCCGCCGCGAACATCACCAGCACGACCAGCAATGCGACCTGGCCGGCGGCGCTGTCGTACGGCTCGACGTACTGCCCCCCAAAGACGGTGAGGAACACCGCGAACGCGATCGTCAACCCCACCACGATCTGTGCCCCGCGCCGCAACCCCGCCCGACCCGCCGAGACCCGCTGACGCACGTCCAGCTCCTCCCGTGCCGCGACCGCCAGACCGCCCAGCACCTGACCCAACCCGTCCCCCCGGCGCTGCACATTCAGGATCAGTGCGGCGAGCACCAGGTCCGCGCTCGCGTCGTCCAGACAAGCCGCGAGGGTCAGCAGCGCCTTGTCCATCGGCACCCGGGCCCGGAGCTGACCGACCAGCCGGATCAGCGCCGGGCGAATCAGCGGCGGCGCGTTGTCCGCCGTCACCGGGATGGCCTGCTCCAGGCTGGCGTGACCACCGACGGTGTCCCGCAACGACTCGGTCCACACCACCAACGCCTCGAGCCGGTCGATCTGCTGCTGCTCCGCGCGGCTGCCGCCGAACAGCACCGGCCACAGCGCGACCAGCATCCCGAGGCCGACAGCCGCGACCGGCCACCGGGTCACCGCCAAGGTCACGACACCGACCGCGGACCCTCCCGCCAGCCGACCGGACAGCATCGGTGAACGCAGCGCCGCGCTCAGCCGCAGCAGCGCCCCAGGAGGGCGGACGTCGCCCGGGACGGTCCCGCGCAGCCCAACGGCGAGTAGGACCACCGCAGCTCCCAGCGCTCCGCACAGCAACGCCGCGACCAGCACCCCCAGGTCAGGCAGCATCCGCGCTCACCGCCCCCGCCGTCACCGGGCGGCCCGCAACGACCCGGACGGCCAGCCCCAGGCGCTGTCGTCATAGCCGCATGCCGCGAGCTCGGCGGCACGCACGATCGGCACGTCCACGTCCCGCTCGGCCCGGCCGTCCACCGGCGAGGTGCCGAAGATGCTCGACCTGCCGACCCGGTCCGCGACCATCCCGTTCACCTCCAGCACCTGCGCCACACACCGGGCATCACCCCGCAGCGGGTTCTTGCGGATGAACACCACAAAGTCGATGCTGGCCGCGACCAACGAATGGGTGACCGTGACGTCCAACCCCGCGAACTGCGCCGCGTAAGTGCTCAGCTTGTGGAACACGTCGGCGGCGTTGCGTGCGTGGATCGTCGACAGCGAACCGTCGTTGCCCTGACTCATCGCGTTCAACGTCGCCACGACCTCCGGACCCAGAATCTCGCCCAAGATCACCCGGGACGGGTTCTGCCGTTTGCTGCGCCGCACCAGCTGATCCAAGGTGATGCCGCCGTTCCCCTCACTGTCGGGCAGCACCTCCTCCCACTCCAGCACATCAGGATGAAGCTCAGGATGGCGGCGCAACCCCAACTCCAACGCCCTCTCGATAGTGATCAGCCGCTCGCCCGGCGGGATGCAGTTGATCAGCGCACGCAGCAAGGTGGTCTTACCGGTGTCGGTCGCGCCCGCGACCATGATGTTGTGCCGGGCCAGCACCGCCGCCCGCAGGAACGCCTCGAGCTGGTCGTCGAGGGTGCCGAACTCGACCAGCATCGGCAGGAACATCTGCGGGTAGCGGTTGCGCCGGATGGACACTGCCGGCCGCTCCCCCGCCGACATGATCGCCGACAGCCGCGACCCGTCGTGCAGCCGCAGATCCAGCTGCGGGCTCGCGACACTGAACGGCCGGGCGTTCAACCCGGCGTAGGCGCCGAGATTCTGCACGATGTCGACCAGATCGTCATCCGACGCGGCGACCAGCCGGCCCCGGACCTTCCCCCGCCCGTCGGCGTAGGTCACCCACACCTCGTCCGCGCCGTTGATGTCGATGTTCTCGACCTGGTCGTCCTCGAGCAGCTCCTGCAACTCCCCGGCCTGATACATCGCCGCGAACACCGCGTCCGCGAGCCGCTGATCCACACTCAGATCCGGCGGTACCCCGCCCGCCGCCAGCTCGTCCTGCATGTGACGGGCGACGACCCGCCCGATCACACTCCACGCCAGCTGCTGCTCATCACCGGCGGCGAGCTCCCGCTCCCCCACGCCAGCCCGGCGCTGCTTCTCCGCCGTCATCAGGTCGGCGACCTTCTCCTGCAACGCCCGCACCAGCAGATAGTCCAGCAACCCCTCGTTCACGCCCGCACCCCCAAGGCGCCACCCCGGGAGACCGCCCCGAGCCGTCCGGTCTGCTCCGTGCGGTCCGGCACGGTGAGCAGCTGCGGCCACCAGCTGAGCAGCTGCTCGGCCAGCCCCCGGCCGGAACGGATCAGCTCACTGCCCAGCAACCGCCGTGACAGCTCACCGGCGCCGAGCCCCGCCGCGCCGCCCGGGTCCTCCGCGAACACACCCAGGACCGGGACCGGGGAACCGGCAGACTCCAACACCTGCCGCACCGCGCCGACCGCGGTCCTGCCCTCGTGACCCGACCCGGCCCGGACCACCACCGCCACCGGGTTGCTGTCCTGCGACGGGTCACCGACCGTCCCGGCCAGCTCGGCGACCCGGTCCCGCAAGCGGTACAACCCGGCCAGGTCCGCCCGAGTCAGCAACAGCACCGCCGTCGAGGCCTTCGCCACCGGCAACGCCGGGTCACCCGGATGCAACCGGCCCAGATCCGCCACGGCCGTGCCCGACCAGCCCGCGGCGGCCTCGGCGACCCGCGGCCACAACCGCGCCATCGGCCCGTACGCCTCCGCGCTCAACGCCCCCGGGATCACCGGCACCCCCAGCACCGTCGGCTGCGCGTAAGGCAACAGGCCCTCAGCCGGCAGAGCGCCGCGGGCGTCGGCAGCCAACGCCAACACCGACGGCTGTGGGTCCAACAACCGGTCACCGTCGGCGTGCCGCAACCGGAACGGCAGATCCGCACCGGAGCAGTCCGCCTCCAGCACCACCCGCTCACCCGGCCACACCACCCCCAGCACCGCCGCCAGAGTGCTCACCCCAGGCGCGCCCTTGTCCGCGCACACCGACACGATCACCGGCTCGGCACCCGCACCAACGCGACCTGCCCCGCGCCGCTGGCCGCCGCCACCGCCGTGCTCGACGAGGACGGCACCACCACCGTCAGCAACGTCCCGCCCACCACCGACTCATCCGGCCGGGATCTGAACACCCGTGCCTGCTCCACCAGCACCCGCGCCTGCCCAGGCGTGTTCTGCACAGGAAGCTGCACGACCTGCACCGTGTCCCCCGGCGCCAAACCGTCCGCCGGGACCTGCCCGGACCGCACCGCCACCCCGACCTCAGCCTGCCCGGCCGGCAACGACTCCTCACCGTCCTTCACCATCGAACGCTGCACGAACATGTCCGGCAGAAGTGTGACCGCGGCGCGTTGCCCCACCACAAAGTCGAGCCTGTCCGCGCCGAAAGCCACCACCCGGCCGCTGACCGGCACCGTCGTCAGATCCGCCCGTTCGATCACCTGCCCCGCCGGGACCGCGCGGACCACCATCACCACCGGCGTCTTCGACCCCGCCGACGAATACAGCCACGCCCCGATCGCGGCCAACCCGACGATCAACGCCACCGCCAACGCTACATAACCGTTGTGCCGCTGCCGGGTCGGCAACGCCGTCCCGAACGGGCCCGACGCCACCCGCACAGGCCCGTTCACCGCCGACCCCGCTGACCCTGCCGCCCCCACAGCCGGACCGGTCGTCGACGCGGTCAACTGTTCACGACCTGGACCTGCATGACCCGCAGCGGAGCGCTGGCCTGCGTCCGCATCTGCGGCAACGCCCCGCTCAACCCACTGCTCCCCGCCCAGGTCACGTCCCACAGAATCGACACCGTCGAGGTGATCGTCCCGTCCGTCACCGACCGGTAGCGATAGCCGCACCCCGCCGGAGGCGCCGCGTTACCGTCCCGCTCCACCCACGCCCGCCCCGGACCGGCACACCGCACCGGCGCGCTCCCATCACCCGGATCGAACAGCAACCCCACCGGCGTGGCGGTCACCGTCGCCGACACCGCACCCGCCGACACCGTCTGCGTCATCGGCTGAAAGGCCGCCCGGTCGGTCCAGAACCACGTCCACAAGTTCACCCACGTCATCGGATCGCCCTCGAACCGGATCGTCTCGTCCGGAGACCGCTGGACCGTCGGCTCCGGCAACGACAACGTGTCCGCAGCACGCTGCGCCAACTGCCCCGGCGTCACCTGCGGAGGCAACACACCCCCACCGAGGAACACGGTGTCGCCCTGCGGAGCAAGGATGTTGCCGGTGTCCTCGGTCAGACAGTTGCGGCGGTAGGCCTGACGCACTGGCGGACCCGGATCATCCAGCTCAGGCGTACGGGTGTACTGGCACAACTCGAACGGAGGTCTGTCGGCCACATTGCCCCCGCTGGACTTGCCCACGAGCCTGGCGCCGCCCCGAACACCATCAGTCATGCCGCCGTCGATCACGACGGTGTTGACGATCCCGGTCCTGTCCCCGCCGCCGCGTACGTCGATTGGCGCGGCACCAGGGCCCGTCTGCGCGCCCGCCGGGCCGACAGTGCCGGCCAAGACCACAACGACCGACGTCACCGAGACGACGCAGCCGCGGATCACCTGCATCCACCCTTGTCGGCGTAGTCATTCCGCGAGAGGCGCCACACTCCGTCAGGTCCACGCAACATCGTCACCGTCGCCAGGTCGTCCCTCACGCCGCGGGTGACCTTCGTGCCGTCAGACCTCTTCTGCGTCCCATGGGTGCTGGAGTCCTGACAGTCACGGATCATGGCCACCGGGCCATCGACGGAGACGATCACCGGGTTGGTCACGATGTCGCCGTATAAGACCTCGTCCCGGGAGTCGGCTTCCATCAGGCCACGAAGGGTGAGGCTGTACAGCGGATCGACCGCCACGTCTCGGTACATGGCCGGCCGATCAGCCGCCGCCGCGAGCGACAGGGGGGTGAGCATCTGGAAGAACCGCTGATACTGGGCGAGAATCTGCTGCCGCTCCACCTCCGCAGCCGGAACCGTCGGACCAACCGACGCAGGCGGCGCCGCGCTGGGGCTGGACAAGGTCTGGGTCACCACGCCCGTGTCCTGATTGGACGCGACGGCACCGACGACGCCGGCGACGACCACCACCACCGCGGCGAGCACGCCCACGATGAGGAGGACAGGACGGGTCCGGCCGCGCCGGGGCGGCCCGGGCTGGTAGCCAGTCTTGGTCTGCTGGTCGAGCGTCATGGCGCGCTCCCGGAGGTCGGAGGCGGCCAGTCTCTCCCCAAGTGCGCGAGATGTCGCCATCCGAAGTTCCCCTCATCAAAATCGGCCGACCCGGCCCGGGCGCGTTGTGTGCTCTCAGCGTGCAGCACACCTAGGACAGAAACGTGGCAACCCGTCTGCCTCGCGGCCGACCAGTTTCCCTAATGCACGGATAATGGCCACACTCATGCACCGGCGCTGCGGTTCGGCGACGGTTCACTTCGCCGCGGGCGTCCTCGTCGGCCGCCGGCGGTTGTGGCCAGCCACCCGTCGCGACACCGCTGTGCGCTGACGTCGGGTTGCTGCGGGCTGGCTCCTTCCCTCCGCACCACGGCGAGGAGCCACACCACACCGGATCGCGACAGGCCGACCGAACGGAACGCCTGTGGACAACAGGAAACTTCAACCGCCGCGCTGGCTACCGTCAGCAGGTGACCACCGATCCGCCACCCGATCAGGACCCAGCAGCACCGAAACGGTTTCTGACGTTGGACGAGGTCGCGACGGAGCTCAACGTCAGTCGCTCGCAGACCTACGCCCTTGTCCGCGGCCACTCGCTGCTGGGCGTGAAGATCGGCGGCCGCGGGCAGTGGCGCGTCGAGCGCTGCCAACTCGAGCAGTACATCGACCAGCTCTACATCAACACAGCGAACTCGGCGAACTCGCAGGTCGATGACCCCGCGCCCAGCGGCCCTGCGCAAGACGACGCTGCGGATAGGTGAAGTATTGCCGGCCTGGCCCACGAAGGGGGGTCACCGCGACACCGCGCCCAGGCCTGAGCAGGATTGGGCGACGCCATGGGCGGACGCACTGTGCAGGTTCACGATCGCCCGCCACACCTGATCGGCACTGAGGTCGTGGTCCCGCGCGAAGCGCACCACCTCCGCAGCCAGCGGCACCGAAGGCACAGGGTGGACGACAGGCTGCTGACCGCCCAGCCAGCCCCACCACTGCCCGCTGGTGCGCTCGACGTCGACCGCGCATGCCAGCGCCACCAACAGGGCGTCCTTGCGCCCGCTCTCCAGGCCCGCCAGGAAGACCGCGACCCCCTCTATGCCGGCCTCCCGCACCAAAGTCGCGAACCCTATGGCGTCCTGCCACCCCGCGGCGTTGAGTACCGGGGGCTCGCCCGTCGAGCGTCCGTGAACCAGTTGCCGTTGCTGCTGTGCCTGCTGGTTCACGAGGCTGCTCGCAGCTGTGCGCGGGCGCGCGCCACGCGGCGCCGGTACGTGCCGGTCCTGGTGGCGATGTGCTGAGCGGACAGGCCACGCTCGGTCAGCCGGTGGACCTCGAGCAGCCAGTGGGCTCGTTCCTGCGCTTCGAGCTCGGCCGCGGTGACCAGCTGCTCCAGCGCCGGGGCGTAACGCGGGTCGTCGATGGTGTCCTCGTCCCACCAGCCTGGCGTCAAGTAGCCGCGGTTGCGGTACAGCGACGCGGTCCTTGGCGAAGGACCCTGGACGTCGTGCAGCTGGGCGTAGAGCGCTCGCACTGCGGCTGCGGTACTCGACGTGACCCGTCGCCCGGTCCTGATCTGCAGCGACGGCGTGTGGCAGCCGAGCCGCCGGGCGAGCTCCCGGGCCGGCCAGCCGTTGGCCATCAAAGCCCGGAGCCGGCGCACCGTCCCGGTCCGGTCGACCGACGCTCCCGCGCGCCGACTCCTGCCGGCCGGCACCGGCGCCGGCATGCACGGACCGATCGGCACGCCGAGCAGGGCGGCCTCGGTGTCCCGGCGCAGCCGTTTCGCCGGTCCCTGGCCAGCGTGCGGCTGGCCGACCATAAGGTTGCGGATCACCGTGCGGTTCCGGCCGGCGTGCTCGGCGATCTGGTGCCGGGTCAGGCCGGCGTCGAGCAGGAGCTGCACGTGCTGGCGGGCGCGGTCCGCCGGCACCCAGGGGGTGCGGCCCATCGCCCTCAGCTTGGTCCGGCGGCGATCGAGCAGCGCTCGGCACGGCCGGCAGTACGGAGACCGGCCGCTGGGGCGCGACGGGTGCACCGGGAAGGCGTGCAGGTCGAGTTCCTGCCGGCACGGCCCCGCGCAGCACTTCGTCGCAGGTTCGGAGGATCTGCTCGGTCCGGTCAAGGAAGGCTCCTTGCTGATCAGGCCGCGGTGCGCCGGGCAGCGCGGCGGCGGGTGACAGCGCGGCTCGAGGTGCCGAGCAGCTCGGCGATGCGGCAGGCGGACACGCCCCGGGCGGTCAGTCGGCCGATGACCTCGTCCCGCTCGGCCCAGGTCAGCCGCACCCGGTCACCGTGCATCGCCCGCTCGACAGCGATCTCGTCCAGGACTGTCTCGTCCCCGCCCGGCCGGTCCGGTGCCCCGGCGGAGTCGAGCTCGTCGCTGTCGGGGTCGGTGTCGATGTCGTCCCAGGCGCGGGGCGGTGACCAGCCGTGCTGGCGGGCCTGGGTGCGGGTCCGCTCCACCTCGGCCCGCTCCTGCGGGGTACGGCAGGGCGGGGCCAGGTCGCGCAGCTCGTCGTAGAGGTCTGCGACGGTCCGGGCGGTCGCTGCGGTGACAGTCAGGCTGGTCAGGGTCCGGCGCAGGTTCCGGGTCGTCTTCTCGGCCCGCAGCGCCAGGACGGGCAGCGACCAGCCCGCCGCGACCAGCGCGTGCAGCCGCCGTCGGGTTCCGGTGGCCGGGACCCGACGGCCGGGCGGGAGACCGGCGGTGTTCGCCCGGACGGCCAGAAGCCGGCGTTCGGTCTGGCCACGGACCCGCCCGGTCGGGGGTTGCCGGCGGGACGGGTCGCCGTACACCAAGGCGCTCAGCGTGCCGTAGCCGACGCCGGACAGCACCGACAGGCGCTGCAGGCTCACCCCGGCGGCCCGTAGCCGCTGGACGTGGGCGCGGACCGGCGCCGCGTCGACCAGACCGGTCCAGGTGCCGTAGGCGATCGCGGTGGTGCGCCTGCGCGCTTCGGCCCGGTTCGCTTCGCTGCACGCCGCGCAGCCGCACCGATCCAGGACGTAGGCCAGTCGGGTGCCGTGCTCATGATGCACCCGGGTGTGCTGGCAGTCCCGGACCGGCCGCTGCCCGCATGACGACTCCGCGACCGGTGGGGGGGGCTCGGGCATGACGTTGGCTCCTGTCCTGCAGCGCGGGCGCGCTCGGCAGGACAGGCGTTCGGCCAGGACCGGAGTGGACAGTCGGTCGTCCCTGCGCGTCGAGGCACTGCTGACCGACGCCCGACGTCGTCGACCTCGTCGGTCGGGACAGCGAGCTCGCGCGCGTGCAACTGCAGGCCGAGGAGGCCGACGTCGCCCGCCAGACAGCCGAGCTGGGCCGGACGCCCGTCGAGCAGGGCATGTCCACCCTGGACGCCGGGGCCGCGCTCGGCGTCAGCGGAGCCCGGATCTCTCAGACCCGGGCTGGGCTGAGCCTCACGACGCCATCCGAGTGGCACCCGGTCCGCGATGCGCAGAGTCGAGCAGGCGTTGCCGCTCATCCTGGGCACCGACCTGGCTCGGCTGCGCTGAGCCCCGCAGGCCAGGAGCGACCAGCGCCGGGTCAGCGGGCGGGGCCGGAACGGACAGGAGCCGTTTGCGGCCTGACCGGTGTCGGTGGCGGACCCGGGCGGCTGGGGGCCGCCCGGGCGGTGAACACGTCGGCGTAGGGGATGACGGCGGCCGGGCAAACATCGAGGAGTTGGTAGTGCAACGCTCGGGCGGTGTGTTCCGGTGGCAGCGGTGCGCCGGCTGTTGCTTCGGCGAGGGCGGCGGTGACGTTCACCCCGGCCAGCGCGATCCGGTCCAGAGCGGCGGCCAGCACCGGGTAGTGCGGGTCGCTGGTCAGGCGTGGGTCCAGCTCGGTGCAGGTGCGGTGCCAGGTCTGCCCGGACAGGGTCGTCGCCCGGACGGTCGCCGGGTCCGCGATGGGTTGGGTCCTGTCGGACCAGCGGGGTTGGGTGTTGCGGCCGGCTTGCCGCCCGGTGCCGGTGACGGCCGGGGCGGGCGCCTGCAGACTCGCGTGCGGTGAGGTCACGGCGGTGAACAGCGCTCGGGCGGTGGCGGTGACGGCCGGGAGGCGGCGGTAGGCCTCGGTCAACGCGGAGCTCTCGGTCTTGCCGAGCTGGATCCACTTGTTGTTCATCCTGGCCGTGATCCGGTCCTCGCCGGGGGTGAGCTGACGGGCCGGTGCGTACAGGTCACCGCCCTGCGCCAGCCGGCTCACCAATGGGGTGTGCTGCTCGGCGACGGCCTGCACCGCAGCCAGGGCGCCGCGGGCAGCGGCGAGCGCGGCGGTGCGGTCCGCGCGGCCGCGGACGTCCTGCGCGCTGGCCCATCGGTCTTCGGTGCGCCCCAACAGTCGGATGGTGGTGTCGACGGCGACACCGGCCAGGAGCAGGTCCTGGCTGGCGGGGATGGCGGTGGTGATGCTGCGCCAGTTGCCGACGGCGCTCTTCCACTGGGTGCCCGCGGCCCGGAGCGCGATGATCGTGCGGACAGCGCTGTCCTCGGCGGTCGGGCTGGTGTCGGTGTGCGCCCACAGCAGGACCTGCGACAGCGCGAGCAGACCGCCGGCGGTGCGGGCGGTGCGCTGCAGGTCGTCGCTGCTCGGCGCGGCGCGGGCGGCGGCGGTGAGCGCGGCCCACTGCCAGTCGTGCACAGCCACCTCCAGCAGACCGGGCAGGTCCCCCAGGGTCGGCGTCGGCCGCGACACCAGCGTGCTCGCGTCCCGCAACGACCCGGACTCCTGCCCTGACTGCCCCCACCCCGGTAAAGAGCAGGACCAGGCGGACACGGCGCCGAAAGCCGAGGCGAAAGCCGGCTGAACGTCCGGGTGGTGCAGTGTCGCCTGGGCCACCAGGTGCGCCACCGCCACCAGGGTCGGGGCGACGTGGGCTTCGTCGGCGCGCAGCTGCTCCGGGGACAGGCCGCGGCGGTCGCGTGACCCGATGAGATCGGCCGCCGCGGCGAGCAGAGTGGCGGCCCGTTCCAGATGCGGGTCCGGCCGGTCCGCCGGCACCGGACCGGTGACCAGTCCGTACAGGCGGGCGGTCAGGGCCCACCCACCGGGGTGGTCTGGCCTGATAGCGGAGTTCAGGTGCTGCGCGGCGCGTAGGAACGCCGGCCAGCCCGCCGCCAGCCCAGCCGGGTCCGGCCGATACCGCTCGGTGAAGTCCAGCAGGTCCTGCACCTCGCTCGCAGCCAGGTGCAGCAGTTCGGCGGCGGTGGTCGGGCCGGTCACGGTTGCAACGCCTGCACCTGGCGCAGCGCCGCGGCGAGCTGGGTACGGACCAGCACCGCGTCAAGTAGCGGCAGTGTCTCACCGGCCGGCAGGCGGGTGAGCTCGTCGGCGCCGGCCCGTAAGGCAGTCAGGCAGTCCGGATGCTCGGTGGGGATCACCGGCCCGGGCAGGTGCTGGCTCAGGCCGGCGGCCGCCAGGTCGATGCTGATCGCGGCCTGCTCCCACAACGACAGCGGTTCGTCGCCGACGTTGTCATCGGCGTGCGCGCAGGCGCCGCGCAGATGCGCCGCGGCGGCGCTCAGGACACGGGTCGCACTCGGACTGAGCATGGTCTTCCCTTTCGGTGGGATCGGGTGGGACGGTGCTAGTGGACCTGCGTCCGCGGTGTGGGCGGTAGGCGCCGGCGCGGATCTGTGCACAACCGCCGTGGCGCTATCGGCGCGGCGCCGGGTGGGGGCTGGCGCGTGTCGGTGGCAGCGCCGCGCGGGATGGCACGGCCGGAGTCGGTGGGATGGCGGACGGCGCCGGGCGGGGGGTGATCGCGGCGTCGCAGGTGGCGATCAGCCGGTAGTGCAACGTGCGCGCCGGGTGCGGCTCACCGCCGGGTCGGTCGTGGGTGAGGGCGCTCAACGTCGCCGGGACATCCAGTCCGCTGGCGGCTGCGCGGTCCAACGCGGCGGCCAGGGCCGGCCAGTGCGGGTCGGTGACCAGACGCCGGTCCAACCGATGGCAGGTCTCATACCAGCGATGGCCCGGCGGGCTCGGTTCAGCCTGGTCGGCGGCCCCTTCCGGGCTGGGGTTGTCGGTCGGTGGGTCTGGTCGGCTGAGTTCCTCGGTCAGTCGGGCGCTGCGCCGGCGTGCGTCGGCCAGCGCCTGCAGGTGAGGGAACGGCCGGTCCAGTTCGGCTCGGGCTCGGTCGTGTTCGGCGCGGAGCTGCTCAAGCTCGCGCCCGATGCCGGTGTGCACGGCGCCGATCGAGCCGGCCCGGTTCTCCAGTCGGGCGAGCAGACCGGTCGGTCGGGCGGTGCGCAGCTCGGCAAGCTCGACGGTGAGGCCGCTGCGCGGGACGTCGGCGAGTTCCAGACGCAGGTGCGGTTCGGGATGGCGCACCGCGGTGGCCAGCACCCGTAGGCCGGCGAGTTCCGCGACCTGCGTCGGCGCGGCGGGCCCGCCGGCCAGGCTCGCCGGCGGCACGGCGAGCAGGACCTCGCGCAGCGCGGCCGCCGCCTCGGGTCGTCGGGTGTGCCGCCGCTCGCCCAGCCGGAGCTGGAAGCGGTCGCCGCGGATGTCGACGGCGGTCGCGGCGGCCCGCGCGGCAAGCTCGAGGTCACGCTGCAGCACCGGCAGGCGTTGCTCAGCGCTGCGCAGGGTGCCGCGCAGGGCCTGCGCGGTGCGGGTGTGGGCGCGTTCCAGGCGTTCCAGCCGGGCGCTGTCGGCGTCGGCGCGGGCCTTGTCCAGGATGCGCGGGTCGCCGGTGGCCAGGGCCTTGACTTCGCTGTAGGACAGGGCGGTCTCGCCGATGTCCTCGATCTCGCGGACGTCCAGGGTGCCGCGCATGACCTGGCCGATGAACCGGGCCTTGCGTTCCACCGTCTGCCACAGGTAGGCATCGAAGGAGCCTTCGCTGACGTACCGGACGATCTCGACGGTGCCGTTGAGGTTGCCCTGGCGCAGGATCCGACCCTCGCGTTGGGCCAGGTCCGCCGGGCGCCACGGGCAGTCCAGGTGGTGCAACGCGACGGCGCGGGCCTGCACGTTGGTGCCGACGCCCATCCGCTCGGTCGACCCGAGCAGCACCGCGACCTGCCCGCTGCGGCAGGCCGCGAACAGTTCGCCCTTCTGGCGGTCGTTACGGGCCGAGTGCACGAACGCGATCCGGGCGGCGGGCACGCCACGGTCGATCAGCAGGGTGCGCAGCTCGTCGTAGACGTTCCAGCCCTCCCGTGGGGTGCCCAGGTCGGAGAAGACCAGCTGCAGCGAGCCGGGCACGGTGCTGCCCGGGTAGGTGTGGCCGGCGGTGCGGTGATGGATGGCGGCGATCCGGCCGGCGGCGGCGGCGAGCTTGGTCGGCTCGCCGGGTTCACGGCCGAGTAGGCGCAGGTCCAACGCGGCCATCCGGCCGTGGGTGGCGATCCGCAGCATGTTGTCCTGCGCCGGGTCGACCTGGCGGGACTGGACCCGGTCGGCCCGTTCGGACAGCTCGGCCATCATCGTGACCAGCCCCGGCGACGGGGCGACGACGACGGTCTCGGCCTGGCCGCCGACCAACGTCGGGGTGGGGAGCGCCAGGTCCGCGGCGGTCTTGATGTCCGCCGACAGGTGCCACATGCGCAGCAGCTCCGGGACGTTGCGGAACTTCGCGAACCGGCTCTGCATCCGGTAGCTCGACCCGTCCGGGGACAACTCCAGGGTGGTGGTGACCTCCCCGAACGTCGCCGCCCAACTGTCGAAGTCGCTGATCCCGGCGCCCCGCAGCACATCGGGGCGCAGGTAGCGCTGCATGACGTACGCCTCGGACACACTGTTCGCGATCGGGGTGGCGGTGGCGAACGTCGCCACCCGGTTGCCGTGCCGGCCGCGCAGGTAGCCGAGTTTCATGTCCAGGTCGCTGGCGCGTTGCGACCCGTCGACGGCGACGCCGGCGATGTTCGACGGGGTCCGCAGGTTCTTGTAGCCGTGGGCTTCGTCGACGATGAGGTAGTCGACGCCGGTCTGCTCGAACGTCACCCCCGGGTCACGGTCGCTGTCGGTGAGCCGGGTCAGACCTTCCTCCGCCCGGGCCAGCGCCGCTTCCAGGCGTTTGACGGTCAGCCCGCTGCCGGAGCGGCTGTTCCCGAGCTGGGTGCGCAACTCCTCGAGTTGGCTGTCGAGGTAGGCCTGTTGGGTGGCGGGGGCCAGCGGCAGCCGTTCGAACGCCGACCGGGACAAGATGACCGCGTCCCAGTCCCCGGTCGCGACCCGCCCGACGAGCAGCCGCCGCCGGTCGCCGGCGAGGTCTTCGGTGCCGGCGGCCAGCACCCGGGCCTGTGGGTAGAGCTGCAGCCACTCGCGGGTGAACTGCTCGAGCATGTGGTTCGGCACGACGACCGCGGGTTTGGCGGCCATCCGCAGCCGGCGCAACTCCATCGCCCCGATGATCATGCTGGCGGTTTTTCCTGCTCCGACGTCGTGCGCGAGCAGCACCGCCGGCTCGGACACGATCCGGGCGACCGCGGCGCGCTGATGCGCCAGTGGGGTGAACGTGACGGCCAGCCCCGGCAGCTGCTGCCCGGCGCCGTCGTAGGTGCGTAAAACGATCGCGTTGAACGCGTCGTTGTAGACCCGGGCCAGGCGTGCGGCGCGGTCCGGGTCGGTCCACAGCCAGTCGGCGAACGCCTCGCCGAGCACCGCGGCCTTCTCCTGCGCGGCGACGGTGTCGGTCAGGTTCAGCACCCGCCGGCCGTCGGGAAGCTCGTCGGTGATCCGGATCTGGCGTTGCTCGAGCACCGCCTGCGCCAGGTCCGGTGCGGGCAGCCGCCCGGTGCCGTAGGTGCTGGCCGCCAAGACGCTGTGCCGGACCCCCTTGACCGCCCACATCGACCCGCCGGGGTTCTCCACCTGCACGCTCGGGTCGGCCAGGACCTCGCGTAGGAACGCGGCGACGACGTCGGCGCCGATCCAGCTCGCGCCGAGCCGGGCGTCGATCTCGGCTGGGCCGAGGTCCACCGGGACGATGGACCGCAACGCGTCGACGTTGACCTGCCAGTCCGGTTCCTGCCCGCCGGATTCGTCCGGGTCCGGGTCGCCGGCGCCGACCTGCTCGGACGCCTGCGTCGCGGCCTGTTCGGCGGTTCGCAGCTTCGCGCGGACATTGCCCGACAGGTACTCCGGGGCGGGCACGAGCCGGCCGGGTTGCTCCGGGTCGGTGAACACCAACCCGCGCAGCGACGTGCGGGTCGATGTCTGGTCCTGGCCGAGCAGCCGGGCGACCTCGTCCAGGCGGACCTCGCCGCAGGTGTTCAGGCAGATCGCGACCGCATCGGCAGGGGTGTCGGCGCCCAACCGGGGGGCTCGGGGGGCGATGACCCGACCCTGCATGATCGTGGCCTTGGCGGCGGTGCCGAGCGTGGCGTCGTAATGCTCCAGCGCGTAGACCGCCGGGGCGTGCGGGTCGCTGCGGAAACCGCCCTGCGGCGGCCGGATCCGCGCCAGACGTTCCACCCCGGTGTCGGGGTCGACCCGGCCGGTGCGGCGGGTAGCCACCCGGTTGATCGGGCCGTACCGGCCCAGGTAGCTGTCGTAGGCGGTGTTGAGCTGTGCGCGCAGCACCGCCAGTTCCGGGGTGTCCAGGACGCTGGCGGCCTCGGCGCCCAGCAGTGCCACGGTGAGGTCCCGCAACCGCAGCAGCGCGGTGAGTTCACGGGCTTGTGACGGCGGCACCGGATGCGAATGCACCCGGCCGTCGACGACGACGGTGAACCCTCCGGTCCGGTCGGGGGCCAGGTGCTGGTCGGCCTGCTCGGCCGGGGCGTCCGGGCGCAGCACCCGCGGTTCGGTCCCGGGGGCCGGCGGGGGGCTGAACAGCGACCATCCTGGGCGTTCGCCGGCGTCGGCAAGTGCCTGCTGCAACCGGCCGCGCAGCTCCACCGCGACGTCGCCGTCGAACCTCACGTCCAACGCTGGGCCGTACTGGCCGTTACGTACCGTCGAGTCACCGATCACCCACTCCGGATGGGACAGGAACACCTCGTTGACCGCCGGCGCCGCACCCGGTCGGGACCCGGTGCCGGCGACCTCGACCGGGCCGACGGGCACCGCCCGTTCCCACGCCACCGCCGCTGGGCCGCCCGCAGCGTCGGGGTGGCGGCGCAGGACGAGCAGGTCGGTCAGCACCTTCGTCCCGGCGGCTCTGTGGTGCGCGGTGCTGGGCAGCCGGATCGCGGTGACCAGCTCGGCGAGCCCGGCCATCTCCCGGCGCGCCGCCGGGTTCGTCGCGTCCAACGTCCAGTGCGAGGTCAGGACCGCCACGACACCGCCGGGGCGGGTCAGCAGTAACGCCTTGACGATGAAGTGGTTGTGCATGCTGTGGCCGGCGGCGTTGTGCACCGGGTCGTGCAGGGCGATCTTGGCGAACGGGACGTTGCCGATCACCAGGTCGACCGACCCGGTCGGCAGGCGGGTGTCGGCGAAGGACTGCGCGCGAATGTCGGCGTGCGGGTACAGCGCGGCCGCGACCGCCGCGGTCGTCGGATCCAGCTCCACCCCGATCAGTTCGGTGGCCGCCGCCGGCGCCAGGCCCAGGAAGGTGCCGGCGCCGCATCCCGGCTCGAGCACTCGGCCGCCGGCGCCGGCGAAGCCGGCCTGCTCGATCGCTTCCCACATCGCGCTGGCCAGCGCCGCGTCGGTGTAGTGGGCGTTCAGGGTGGTCCGGGACGCCGCCCGGTAACCGGCCGGACCGAGCAGCTCGGCCAGTTCGGCGCGGACCCCGTCGTGCTCGGTGCGGGCCGGGTCGAACACCGACGCCAACGCACCCCACCCCGACCAGCGGGCTAACACCGACTGCTCCTGCGGCGAGGCCGACCGGCCGGCGTGCTGCAAGGCGGTCAGGGTGCGCAGCGCGGTCAGGTTCGCCTGCAGCTTCGCGCGCTTCCCCGCCGGCGCGAGATCGGCCTGACCGGCCGGCCGGAACCGCGCCGGCGCCGGCGCCGGCGGATGCTGCAACGCCGGCACCGCACCCGACGCCGCCGGGACGGCTGGTGGGAGTGGTGTCAGGCCGGGCGCAGGCCCGGGTCCCCGTCCAGCTCGTGGTAACGCGGATGCTCCGGCCGCAGCACCGTCGGCAACCACCCGAGGTCCCGCCCCGAAGTCGACGGGGCGGCCGACATCCCCGTCGGTGCGGTCCAGTCCTGGTCCTGGTCCTGCTCGTCCGGCAGGAGCACCAGGTCCCGCAGGACCTGCGCCTCGGCGCTGAACCGCGCCATCCGCAACCGCCCCAGCTTCTCCAGGTAGCTCTCCCCCGCCAGGTCCGGCCCGGCCAGGTCCGTCGTCAACTGATCGACCAGCTCCTCCACCTGGGCGCCCAGCTCGGTGAAGAACCGCTCCGGCTCCGGGATCTGCCGCAGCTCCTGCGGACGCCACCGCGCCCAGTGCTGCCGCGCCCTGCGTGCGTACAGACGGCTCATCAGCTTCCCCATCCGGCTCCGGTCCCCACAAGAACTCCATCTGCCCAGCGCCGTCACCGGCGCCCGGTCGCCTACCAGCACGTGCCACCCCGGCATCGTCAACAGCCGGTCTGCCACCACCGAACACCCCGACCAGCAATGCCCGGACAATAACCATACGCCGAGGACTTCCTCGTTCGCTTCCCGGACTGTCCGAGCCCGATGCGACGCTGCAGCCCTCGGAGCACATCGACTGACAGGGCAGCTCATGACCACAGCGGCGGCGCACCCGGTCGAGGTCGACCGGCACGTCGTCCACGACCACGTCCGGCACCACGTCCGTCGCCGCGGTCGCTACGGGGAGTGCCGGGCGCTGGCCGCGCTGCCCGCAGTCCTCGGCGGAACACTGCTGATGCTCGTACTGACCGCCGGGCTCGGGGCCTGGCAGCTGCTGGTCTGGCTGCCGTGGGTGAGCGCGCCCCTGCTGCTCAGCACCCGACCCGGTGAGCGGGCAGCGGTCCGGATCGCCTACCGCTTCCGGACCCTGACCGGGCAGCAGGAGCAGCTGCTCGCGCCGGTACGCGCCGCGGCGCTGGGACGCTGCGGCCTGCCATCGGACCGCTTCGACTGGTACCTGAGCCCCGGGCGGCAGCCCAACGCCTGCGTCGCCGGCCGGCGCAGCGTCGCGGTCACCGAAGGGACTTTGGAACATTTTCTGGCAGGCCGACTGCCCGCGGACCTGCTCGCCGCGGTGATCGTGCATGAGCTCGGTCACCACGCAACCCGAGTCAGCCACTGCCGGCTCGGCGCCGCCTGGCTCGCCGCCCCCGGCCGGCTCGCGTTCGGCCTGCTCCTGCGCCTGTCGATCCGGCTCTGCGGCAATCAGCGGCCCGGCCCGGTGAGCGGCCTGCTCGCGCTCATCGCCACCGGCATCGCGCTGACCCGACTCGTCCAGGACGAGCAGTGGCTGTCGGTAGCCATGGGCATCGGACTGGTCGCAGCATTCGTCGTCACGCCGCTGCTCGACGCCGCCGTCAGCCGCGCCAGCGAACGCGCCGCCGACCGCTACGCCGGGACCGTCGGCGCCGGCCGAGACCTCGCCCGCGCCCTCACCGTCCTCAACCCGCCCTCAACCCGCCGGTGGTCGAAGCCGCTGGACCAGCACCCCCCCGTCGCCCGCCGCATAGACCGGCTCACCTAGACGGCGTGAAAGACTGCTTCTCCCGCTTGGTCGGGGAACGCCACCTTCGAGCAAGACGGTCGAGTCCTACTGTCGGCGTACTAGCACTAGCTCACGTGTCGGTGTGCGTACGACCTCACGTGTCGGTCTTCGACGTGGGGATCATGGCATGGCGGCGCCGGTGTTGGACGACGTCGAGTCCCAAAGGTCAGTCCACGCACGGACCACCTCCTCAGGCCGGCACATCGTCATCAGGTGTCGGTCAGGCCACGAGCACGGGAGCGGCCAGCCGGCGTAGGTCCTGCTCGGACGCGCCGCCGGGCAGTCGCCCCGCCAACTCGCCCAACGTTGCCATCCGTACGACCAGTTCGCTCGCTCCACCGATGACGTCCAAGTGCGCAACGCTCGTCGAGCGAATAGGGCTGTCCCACGACTCCGCGGCCAACGGGCGCATCGCGACCCGTCCGAAGGCGGTGTCGGCGGTGTCGTCGACGGCGACCGAGCTGCGGTCCAGGACTCGGGGCCGGCGTCGCGTGAGCCGTACTCGGCTCGCGAGGCAAGGAGTCAACCGAGGTCTCGGCAGTCCCGCCCTCTGGTTCGGGTCATGCGGCGTCCCATCCGAACGGGATCAGTCGGGTCGGGTCGAACCCGGCTCCGGGACGGGACGGCACCACGCGGATGCCGTCCGGGAACACGGCCCGCGCGACCTCCCTGCGCTGAGCCGGAAGTAGAACCCGCCACCCGTCTTGCGCGTCACCAGCCATCAGTTCACGCACGGTTCCGGGCAGCGACGCCTTGACGATGGCCCGCCACCGCTGGAGTCGTGTCTCGATTTCCTTGCGGGCGGTGAGGTACTCGGAAGTGGACACGGTGCGCGCAGCCCATAATGCCGCCAATTCCTTCAGTTGCTCCTCGTCCTGCTGCGCCTCACCGCGAGCGCGATCGGCAGCCGCTGACGACACGCCCTCACGCAGGGAACCGAGCACGTCAGGACGTGCCAGGTACGCCAGCAGCAACTCCTCGACGACCGCCTCGGTCCGCTGCCCGTGGATGGCGATGCCGCCGCACCCGCCGTGCTCGGTGGAGCACCAATAGCGGTGCCCCCCGCGCTGCTGGCCCGCGTACAGGCCGCCAGCGCAGCGGGAGCAACGTAGGACGCCCGTCAGCCAGTACCGGAAGACGTTGGTCGTGCCTTCGGCCCGCCCGGCGAGGGTGATCCGCACGCGCTCCCAGGTGTGTCTGTCGAGGATCGCTGGCCAGGCGGCTGAGCCGACGATCTCGTCGCGGTGGACGCGCAGGCCTGCAACCCGAGGCTTCGTGACTACGGTATAGACGCTCCTTTGATGCCAGGCCGCTCCGCCGCGCACCGTAGAGATCCCGCGCGCAGTCAGGTCCTTGGCGACGGCTTTGAGGCTCTTCCCAGCGAGGATCGCCTGCGCGATTTCGCCGATGACCTCGGCCTCCGGCTGGCACACTGTCATGCCGTCGCGCTGGTAGCCGTAGCTGCGGATGCCGCCACCGCCCCACTTGCCCTGCTCGGCCAGTTCCTCGTGCTTGCGCGCGGTTCGGCGGGCGGTGTCGCGGCTGCTCTTGTTCGCCACCGCGACCATCACGCGCGCCATCGTGATCCCGGCGTCATTCGACAGGTCGAGGCTGCCGGTGACGGAGCGGGTCAGCACCTTCCGCCGCTCTATCACGTCGATCAGGTCTTCTAAGTCGCGCGGGTCACGGGCGACACGGTCCAGGTCGTAGGCGATGAGAGCGTCGACGTTGCCCGCGGCGAGGTCATCGAGCAGGCGGCGGAACTGCGGGCGCACGACGCGCAGCCCCGTGGCCCCGTCCGGCAACCGCACCGTCCGGCGCTTGTAGGCCGACGTGTCGTTCTCCACGTAGACGTTCTCCCCGACGTGCCACCCGAGACGCTCCGCCAGGTCGCGGCAATCGCGCTCCTGACGGCCAACTCCGGCGGCGTCCTCGGCCCTGTCGTCCGAGATGCGGACGTACACGCCGGCAGTGGTTGTGGTGAGCCCCATACCGCGGCAGCATAGGTCACCTAGTGCACGTCGCCTCACCGATGCCGGTGACCTCACGCAGCTGGTCGACGCTGCCGAACCGGTCGTTCTCCGTACGCCAGTCGACGATGCGCTGCGCCAGCACCGGGCCGATGCCCGGCAGGGAGTCGAGGTCCGAGACGCTGGCGGCGTTCAGGTCGAGAAGCCCACCACGGCTCGGTGTTCCGCCCGGCGCAGCGACAGCACCGGGCGGCGCGTCGACTCCGACCAGCACCTGCTCCCCGTCGACGAGCTTTCGGGCGAGGTTCAGCTGGTCGAGCGGGGTGCCCGGCTCGGGCCCGCCCGCGGCCCGCAGCGCGTCGTCCACGCGGCTGCCCATTGGCAACCGGACGAGTCCCGGTCGGCGGACCTTGCCCGCCACCGCCACGACCACCTCCGGGGCGGGAGGTGGGGAGACGCCCGCGAGCGGTGTCCCGCTGCCCATGACGACCGTGGGTACGACGACCTCCTGCGGCTGCCCGCGCAGCACCACACCGGCGGCCACCACGGCCGCGAGCAGGGCCACCACGACAAGGCCGACGGCGCCGCGCCGGCCGGGATCGAACCTGCCGGTCCGTACGGATGCCGGAAGCAGGTCGGCAAGACGGCGAGCCGGGGAGTACGCCGGTGCATCCCACGAGCGCGCAGGCAGCGCCCGCCGGGTGCCGTCGGTGTCCGCCCTTGCCTCCGGCCGGTCCGGCGGCGGCTCGACGCCCGGCGCGTAGTTCCCCGGCGCGTCGAGCCCTGGCTCGTCCCACCCTGGCGCGTCGAACGCTCGCTCGTCGTCGATGCGGCCCGAGGTATCGGCGCCCGCGCCACCCGGTCCTGCGTCGGCGGCATCGTCTGCCTGCGCCGGGGGCACCCAGCCGCCCTCGGCCGGAGCGAGCAGCACCATCATGCGCTGCGCCGGATCCTGAGCGGACGCGCCGGGGCCGGAACGAGAGAGCATGTCGCGGACGCTAGGCAGGCCTGGTGGTCCGCGGGACCGGACGGCAACGGGTTGTGGACAGGCAAGGGGCTGTGGACGGAAGGACTTTGTGGACGGGGAGCCCTGTGGACGCCGGGAGGATCAGACCACGGCAGGTTGCGAGGCCGACCCGGCCTGCTCGGGCGCTGCTCGCACCGCAACCACCATGCCGCTCATCGCCGCGAGACGACGACCCCGAGCAGCCCGGGACCGACGTGGGCACCGACGACCGCTCCGACCTCGGAGACATGGAGCGCGCCGACGCGTGGGACGCTGGCCCGCAGCCGCCCGGCGAGCACCGCGGCCTTGTCCGCCGCCGCCAGGTGGTGGACCGCCAGGTCGACCTCCCGGTCGCCGGACCGCTCGACGACGAGGGCTTCCAGCCGGGCCAACGCCTTCGAGGCGGTGCGGACCTTCTCGAGCGGGGCGATCTGCCCGCCGCTGACGTGCAGGAGCGGCTTGACCGCCAGCGCCGTACCGAGAAGTGCTGCAGCAGCTCCGATCCTGCCTCCCCGCCGCAAGTGCTCCAAGGTGTCGACGTAGAACAGTGTGTCGGTCGCAGCGGCGGTCGACATCGCCGCAGCCGAGACCGCCGAGAGGTCCGAGCCCTCCTGCGCCGCACGGCCGGCGGCGAGGACGGCGAAGCCCAGACCCATCGCGATCGTGCCGCTGTCGACGACCCGCACCTCGATGCCGTCCCCGGCGACGTCCGCCGCTGCAAGCACCGCGGCCTCGTAGGTCCCGGAGAGCACCGCCGACAGGTGGACCGACACGATGCTTGACATCCGCGCCGCGCGGTAGGCCGCGGCGAACGTCCCCGGCGTCGGACGCGAGGTCGACACTTGCACCCGCCGCTCTGCCAGCGCCGCCGCGACGTCACCGGGCGACACCTCGGTGCCCTCCTGCCCGCTCCGACTGCCGAGCACGACGTGCAACGGCACCACGTCGACGCCGTACGACAGGGCCATCCCGTCCGGCAGGTAGGCCGTGCTGTCGGTGACCACCGCGACCCGGACGCTCATGCCGCGAGGCTAGGCGACAGCCGGCTACTGCTCGCCGGTGTTGGCGTACACCGCGTCGTGCACGTACTGCGCGAGCCCCGGCGCCACCGCGTCGTAGTGCGCGGCGAAGCGCTCGTCCGCGACGTACATGTCCGCCAGGCCGCTGTGCATCGCGTGGTCGACGTCGTAGTAGTTGCGGCTGATCTGCTTCCGGTGCTCCTCCGCGATCGCCGTCACGACGGGATCGTCGGCGGGCAGTCCGGCCGCCAGCGCCTCGACGAAACGGAGCTCCACCTCGTGTGCTTCGGCTTGCACGCGGAGCCAGTCCGCTTTGCTGTACGACGCCGTCCGCGCGCGGGACTGCTGGTAGGCGTCGGTGCCGCCCCAGCGCTGCTCCGCCTCCTCGGCGTAGCGCGTCGGGTCGTCGTCGCCGAAGACCTCCCGCAGCTCGTGCGGGTCCAGGTCGATTCCCATGGCGTGTGCCTCTCGTGCTCGGTGCACCATCGCGGCCACGGACTGCAGCCGCGTGATGCGTTCGGCCAGCAGCTCCTGCTGCCGGCGGAGGTGGTCACCGACGTCGACCGACGCGTCGTCCAGCAGCGCCTTCACGTCGTCGAGCGCGAAGCCGAGCTCGCGGTAGGTCAGCACCTGCCGCAGCCGCTCCAGGTCGGCGTCGTCGTAGGACCGGTAGCCCGACGACGTGCGCCCACCGGGGCTCAGCAGCCCGATGGCGTCCCAGTGGTGCAGTGTGCGCACCGAGACCCCCGTGGCTGCGGCGACCTGTCCGACGTTCATGCCCCACCTCCTGCGACCACAGTGCGGCCTGACGTCGCGGCAGGGTCAAGCGCCTCAGGCAGGAACGACGTTGACGAGCTTCGGGGCGCGTACGACGACCAGCTTCACCGCGCGCCCGTCGAGCGAGGTGACGACGCCGTCGGTGGCGAGCGCCAGCGCCCGCAGCTCTTCCTCGCCGATGCCGGGCGGCACCGTGAGCTTGGCCCGCAACTTGCCGGCGACCTGCACGACGCAGGTGACGGTGTCCTCGACGAGCAGGGAAGGGTCCGCGACCGGCCACGTCGTCGCGTGCACCGAGTCGCCGGCCGCCACGTCGTGGCCGAGGCGCGACCAGGCCTCCTCGGCGGTGTAGGGCACGTAACAGCCGAGCATCACCGCCAGCGCCTCGACGCCGTCGCGCAGCGAGGCAGCAGCCGGGTCGCCGGCGTCAAAGGCTTTGCGCAGCGCCGAGGTCAGCGTCATGAAACGGGCGACCGCGACGTTGAGCCGTTGCGCCTCGACCAGGCGGGTGACCTCGTCGACGGTCTTGGCGACCACCCGATCCACCGCCTTGTCGCGGCCCTCGCCCGTCAACGTGCCGACGTCCTCGGCCAGCCGCGCGACCCGAGCGAGGTACTTCACCGAGCCGGTCGGTGACAGGTCGGCCCAGTCGATGTCGTCCTCGGGTGGACCGGCGAACAACACCGTCAGCCGCACCGCGTCGACCCCGTAGGCGGACAGCTGCTCGCCCAGGTCCACGCCGTTGCCCAGCGACTTGCTCATCGCCTTGCCGTCGTTGATGACCTGTCCCTGGT